>Ga0255338_1001874_pt1 | contig 35674 bp, 29 predicted proteins | sample MeOH1_35cm_T4_19_FD_203715 | JGI IMG/M metagenome (GOLD analysis project Ga0255338, IMG submission 203715) | Sandy soil microbial communities from University of British Columbia, Vancouver, Canada - MeOH1_35cm_T4_195 | ecosystem: Engineered > Artificial ecosystem > Sand microcosm > Unclassified ...
TCGATATAACCGAGGTCATGCGCGATCTCCTCCAGGCACGCCACCTTGATGCCCTGACGCCGCTCGATGGTTCGCACGAACGACGACGCGTCGTGTAGGCTGTCGTGCGTACCAGTGTCCAGCCAGGCATAGCCTCGACCGAGCCGCCCGACATCAAGCGTGCCTGCGACATGATAGCGGGTCAGCAGATCGACAATTTCCAACTCTCCGCGTGCCGATGGCGCGAGACCCTGCGCAATCTGCACCACGCCAGCGTCGCAGAAATACAGGCCGGTCAACGCCCAGTTCGACTGAGGCGCAACGGGCTTTTCCTCGATTCCCAGCACCTCGCCGCTCAGCGGATCGAACGTGACGACCCCATAGCGCTCCGGATCATGGACCTGATGCGCGAACACGGTCGTTCTCCCCGCTTCGGCGGCCGCCGCCGCCGCGCGGCACTTCCGCACCAGCCCGTCGCCGTAGAAGATATTGTCGCCCAAAATAAGCGCACCGGGCTCCCCGCCCAGGAATTCCGCGCCGATCAGGAATGCCTGTGGCAATCCCTCGGGCTCCGGCTGCTCGGCATAGGAAAGATTGATGCCGAACGCCGACCCATCCCCTAGCAGCAGGCGGAACATCGGCAGATCGCGCGGCGTCGAAATGAGCAGGACATCCCGAATGCCGGCAAGCATGAGCACCGAAAGCGGGTAATAGATCATCGGCTTGTCGAAAACCGGCAGAAGCTGCTTCGAAAGTGCGAGTGTGGCGGGATAGAGCCGCGTGCCGGCGCCCCCCGCCAAGACGATCCCCTTCATATTGTTTCCCGAGCAGCAGCGATCATTCGCGTCGGAATAGCTTCAAATGGTTAACGCAGTCCGCGTCCTGCCGACGTCCCCCTTGCCAATCCATGCTGCCCTACCTACGCCCCGCCGGGTGGAGCGACAGACCTGATGCGCATTCTCGTGACCGGCGTCGCCGGATTCATTGGCTATCATGTAGCGCAGCGCCTGCTCGCGCAGGGCGATTCGATTATCGGGATCGACAACCTCAACGACTATTATAGCGTAGCGCTCAAGCAGGACCGGCTTCGGCAGCTCGGCGCGTCTGGAGGAGATCAGTTCCGCTTTACCCAAGTCGACTTCTCCGACCGGATCGCGCTTGATGAGGCAATGTCAGGCGTATCATTCGATCGGATCGTACACTTGGGCGCGCAGGCCGGCGTTCGCTACTCGCTCGAGAATCCGCAGGCATATCTGGCCTCTAATATCGCTGGGCATCTGAATATCCTCGAGTTGGCGCGCGCGCGACAGCCCGAGCACCTCGTCTACGCGTCATCCTCTTCGGTTTACGGCGGCAATGCTGCGCTGCCCTTCCGGGTCGAGGATCGTGTCGACCACCCGCTCTCGCTCTATGCCGCCACGAAGAAGGCGGACGAACTGATGAGCGAGACCTATGCCCATCTCTACCGGTTGCCGCAGACTGGCCTGCGCTTCTTCACCGTCTATGGCCCATGGGGCCGGCCGGATATGGCAATGTGGCTGTTCACCAAGGCGATCCTCGCGGGCGAGCCGATCCGCGTCTTCAACGGCGGCGACATGCAGCGCGACTTCACCTATATCGATGACGTCGTCTCCGGCGTTGTCGCCTGCCTGCGCAAGGCGCCGCCTGACGATGGCGCGTCCAAGGCCGGCGGCAGCCAGGCGCCGCACGCAATCTACAATATCGGCAACCATCGCGCCGAAGAACTCGGACGCCTCATCGCGCTGATCGAGGATGCATGTGGGCGCGAGGCCATTCGCATCATGGAGCCGATGCAACCCGGCGATGTTCATGCGACCTATGCCGACATCGAGGCGATCCAACGAGACATCGGATTCGCGCCCTCAACCTCGATCGATGTCGGCGTGCCGCTGTTCGTCGACTGGTACCGTGACTATCACCGCCTCTGAAGCGGACTGAGGACTGTCCGTCAGCGCAGCAGATTGACCGCGAAGGCGCGCACCGCGGGGCCGATATCCTCGCGGCCGATTGCGAGCGCAAGATTTGCCTGGATATAGCCAGCCTTGTCCCCGCAATCGTAACGCTGGCCATCGAAGGTCAGACCGTGAAACGGCTGATCACCAACCATCCGCGCCATGGCATCGGTCAGCTGGATCTCACCGCCCGCGCCCTTTTCCTGTGTCTCCAGCACCCGCATCACTTCGGGCTGCAGGATATAGCGCCCGATGACCGAAAGATTGGACGGTGCTGTCCCGGGCTTGGGCTTCTCGACAAGGCCCTTCACCTCGGTAAGCGCACCATCGCGCATGCCGGGCGTGATCACACCGTACATGTGCGTCTGGTCCTCCGGCACTTCCTGCGCGCAGATCATGTTGCCGCCCACCTTCATATAGGCATCGACCATCTGCTTGAGGCAGCCTGGCCGGCCGACCATGAAATCGTCGGCGAGCAGCACGGCGAAGGGCTCGTCGCCGACGATGTCGCGCGCGCACCATACGGCGTGACCCAGCCCCATCGGCTCCTGCTGACGGACATAGGCAACGGCGCCTGGCTTGAGACGCGTCTGGTGGAGCAACTCCATCGATTTGCCGCGGGCGCGCATCGTCGTTTCGAGTTCATAGGCGATGTCGAAATGATCCTCGATCGCCGACTTGCCACGCCCCGTGACGAAGATCATCTGCTCGATGCCCGCCTCGATTGCCTCGTCCACCGCGTACTGGATCAGGGGCCGGTCGACGACGGGCAGCATTTCCTTCGGCAGTGCCTTGGTTGCAGGGAGGAAGCGGGTACCGAGGCCACCAACAGGAAACACGGCTTTACGTAGCGGCTTGATCGGCATCTTCTTCTCTCTTCTGAGGGTGGAATTCGATGGCGTTGCATCGCAGGAACGTTCAACCCGGCCCTAATCGGGCACCCGGCGAAAAGGAAGTGCCGACATGGCCCGCAGAGCGCAGATTACCTTCCGCCGGTTATGAGACGCAGGAACCCGGGGGCAGCAGTCCGGAGGAGCCAATAGGCGGACAGCGACACGCAGATGACGAGGATCGGGAGGAGCGCGTAGACCGTCAGCACGGTACCGGCCGTCATCGGCAGGAAGCGGAAGGCGACCTTCTTGCCGATGGTCACCATGGGCTCATGGGTGGCGAAGACGAAGAACGACGTGGAACCGAGCAGCACCAGCGGCTCGCGCAACCTGTCCGATTCTGCCAGCCAGCGGCTCGCCTTCAACGCCAGAACGAGGCCGATAGCAACCGTCGGGCGGATCAGATAGGACGCATCGCCCAGCCCCCCGAGAGCCGCCAGAGCGGCGAGCCCCATCGCGAACGGCACGGCCAGCCACCAACTCAGCCGGTCGACCGCGAAAAGCGACCAACCCCGAATCGCGACGAGACTGCCGAGATAGAAGAACAGGACAGGTTCGCACTCGGGCACTGACACCGGCCACAGCACCGTCAGCCAGGCGAGGGAGAGAACCGCGAGCACGGTCCAGGCCGCATAGCGCGCCGCGAGCCAGACCAGTGGCGCGCAGATGACCAGCACCATCAGATCGCGGATGAACCAGAATTGGTAGGCGATCGGATAGTGGGTGATGCCCATGATGCTGTCCGCGACCTGAAGCAGCGAAAGGGTACGTAGCGGCGCGGTGCCGCCGTTGAAGAACGACGCAAGCAGCGGGACGGATTGCGCGACCAGGATCAGCCCGAACAATGCCAGGTTCCAGAACAGGAATGGCACGAGGAGACTCCGTGCCCGGCTGATCAGCTTGGCGCGATACGAGTCTACCGAAAAGACGATCCCCCGAAAGAACAGGAATCCCGACATCAGGAAGAACAGCGGAACCGCGACACGGCCGATCGTGCCGGTTACCGTCTGTACGGCCGTGACAGTATCGGCGTTTGCCAACGCATGCGATCCGTCAGCGAGGTTGATCGTGAACCCGCAGGCATGAAGGTACACGATCAGGACGATCAGCGGGAAGCGCAGCACGTCCAGCCGGATCAGATGTTGCGCGGTAACTTGTTCCCCCATGGACAGCGTGCCTAGCATGCGCAGCGCGCGGTCGGAAGTGACCGGCGCCAGCCTCAGCCACCGAGCCAGACTCCCAAAATCGTCGCGACGACGCCCAAGGCGCCAACGCTCAAAGTCCAGATCACGACCATCCAGGCAAGCACTCTCCACAAGGGCCGCTCACCACCCGTCGTCAACGATAGCCGTGGGCGCCGACCTTGCCGCGGAACACCCAATAGGCCCGAGCCGGTATAGCCAAGGATAAGCGGCAGCATGATGCCCGCCCCGATCAGCATGAATAGCTGCGAGGATTGGAGAGCGGCCGCATCCCAGATTGTCACCTGGTCGGGTACGATGAAGGGGTACATGCTGACGTCCAGTCGTAGAGCCTGCCGCGCGCTCGGGCGACAAGGCTCCAGAAGGCGGAGATCGCGGTTCCCAGCGCGACGAGGCAGGTGGCGGCAAAGTGCAGGCGCGGGCCCAACTTCTCCGTCCCGAACAGCATGCCCCCAGAAAGCCGGCCTCGAGGAACAATGCGGTCAACACCTCATAGGCCAGCAGCGGCCCGATAACCGGGCCGGTCTTGTCGGAGAACACTGCCCCGTTGGTACCGAACTGATAGGACATGACGATGCCCGAGACGACGCCCATCGCGAACGCGACAGCGAAGATCTTCACCCAGAAGCGGAAGATATCGAGACAGAGCTGCTTTCCTGTCCGCAGCCACAATGCCTCGAGCACGGCGAGAGGGTATCGGAAGACGGTGCCGAACTGCCCGTTCAGGGTCTCGGCGGGGCCGGCCCAGCCTCACCGGCCTGTTGCTGCAGCATCATCTGCCTGATCACGTCCTCGGGGAGGAAATCAATCAGATCGACGTCGAATATGAGTACGGAATGCGCCGGAATCGGGCCGCTCGCCTCGTTCCCATAAGCCAGATCGGGCTTGATCCAGAAGCGATACTTCGCCCCTTTGGGCATCAGCTTGAGCGCCTCGGAGAAGCCGGGCACCACACCGGTGACCTGCAGCGGGGTCGGCTGCTCCGACTTGTCGAAGACCGTTCCGTCGAGCAGCCTGCCCTCGTACATGACGAGCGCGACGTCGGCATCGGTGGGCTTTTCCGGGCCACTCCCCGGCACCAGGACTTCATATTGAAGTCCCGACGCGGTCTCGACCACGCCTTTCGCCGCGCGGTTACGCTGCAGGAACGACTCGCCGGCATCGGGCCCGGTCTGCTGCGCGGCGCCGGGCAGTGGCGATCCCAGCATCGCCAGGGCGAGCGCGGCGGCGCGGAACAGCATCGAGCGCTACTTGTGTGCAGGGGCAGGCTGCGGCGCGGCATCCGGCGCGCCACCCTGCATCTGCATCTGCCTTTGCTTCTCGATCAGCACCGATTCCGGCATGAATTCGAGTAGGTCGACGTCGAACACCAGGATGGAATTCGCTGGAATGGGCCCGACTGCCTTATCGCCATAGGCAAGGCTCGGCTTGATCCAGAAGCGGTATTTCGATCCCTTGGGCATCAGTTTCAGGCCTTCCGAGAAGCCGGGAACCGGCTCGCCGACCTTCATCGGAACGGGCTGCGGCGACTTGTCGAACGTGGTGCCGTCCGTCAGCTTGCCTTCATACATGATCCACGCGACGTCTGAATCGACTGGCTTGGGGCCCTTGCCGGCGGTCAGCACCTTGTATTGCAGGCCCGAGGCAGTTTCGACGATCGACTTGTCGCTGCTGCGGTTCTTCGCAAGAAAGACCTTGTCCGGCGTGTGGTTCGCGCGCCACCACTTAGTCCCCGCGATCGCGCCGAGCGTCAGCAGCACCCCGAGCACGACGCCGATCGCGCCGTAGAGGAGCGGCAACCGATTCGCCGACTGCACGGGAGACTTGGGGGCGACGGCCATCGGCTGATCCTGCAATGAGAGGAGATGCCGCGGCGCGGGGCCGCGACGCGTTTACTGGCCCGCGGGCGGTGCGCCGGCACCGGGCGGCAGTGCACCGGCGCCGCCCTGTTGCTGCTGCATCATCTGCTGCATCATCTGCATCTGGCGGATTTCCGCCATCGACTTCCATTCGAGCATCTCGACCTCGAAAACGAGGACGGAATGCGGCGGAATCGGACCGCTGACCTTGTCGCCATAGGCAAGGCTCGGCTTGATCCAGAAGCGATATTTCGACCCCTTGGGCATCAGCTTGAGCGCCTCGGAGAAGCCCGGCACAACGCCCTGACGACCCGCTTTCTCGTCCGCGGCAATGACCGGCATCGGGGTCGGCTGCTGGGACTTGTCGAAGGTCGTGCCGTCGAGCAGCTTGCCCTCATAGTTGACCAGCGCCACGTCATCGTCGGTCGGGGTCGCCTTGCCCGTACCCGGCTGCAGCACTTCGTACTGAAGACCCGAGGCAGTCTGCACCACGCCGGCGACGCGGCGGTTCTTCGCGAGGAAGTCCAGCGCGGGATCGCCCGGCGCGCGCCACGCCAGCGCAAAGGCGCCGACGACCGCGATCAGGATGCCGATCCAGAGATACACCAGGACGCGCCGCTTGACGGGCTGCAGCGGGACGGCGGTGATCGTGGACATCGGACGGGCACCCTTACACGGCGCCTGACAGGTCGCCGGTCTCAAGAAAACGAGGAAGCGCGAGCGCCATCAGGCGCCCGTGCCGGCGGTCTTACCGCGCCCCGTCACGCTCCAGCCGCTTGCGCTCGAGCTTGCGGGCACGGCGGACGGCAGCAGCGCGCTCGCGCGCGCGCTTCTCGCTGGGCTTCTCGTAATGACGGCGCAGCTTCATCTCGCGATAGACGCCCTCGCGCTGCAGCTTCTTCTTGAGGGCGCGCAGCGCCTGGTCGACATTGTTGTCGCGAACGATGATTTGCATAAACCCGCGGGTCTCCGGTCAATAGGAATCGGTCGTCGCAAACATGGGTTTGCGCCGTGTGGGCAGGCCCCTATCAGGCGTATCCCCGGTTTTCAAGCCGAATTACCCCCGTCGGACCGCTGCCCGGGTGTTGCCAACACGCAACAGTCGTGCGCATTCCGCTATTCATTGCAGCGCTGCAATGCGGACGATACGCTCGACTTTCAATCGCAACGGATGCTTCAGACAACCCAAGCCGTGGACCTTGAAACCCGCCTTCTCGTCGTCGACGACGACCCCGGTATCCGCGAACTGACCGCGGAGTTCCTGTCGAGTCACGGCTATCTGGTCGATACCGCCGCCGACGGGGCAGCGATGCGCGACGCCATGGCGACTCGCGACTATGCGCTGATCGTGCTCGACGTGATGATGCCCGGCGAGGATGGCCTCAGCATCCTGCGCAGCCTGGATCGCGACACGAGCCCCCCCGTCATCATCCTGTCGGTGATCGGCGAGGAAGTGGACAAGATCGTCGGGCTGGAGATGGGCGCCGACGACTATGTCGCCAAGCCAGCCAACCCGCGCGAGCTGCTCGCCCGGATCCGCTCGGTCCTCCGCCGCAACCAGCTCGGCGAGCGCCGCGCAGGCGCCCCACCCCGCGCCTGGTGGCGATTCGCGGGCTGGCGGCTCGATCCGGTCGGGCGCGAACTGATCGATCCGGATGACGTGGTCATCAACCTTTCCGACGGCGAATTCCGCCTGCTGCTCGCGCTGGTCGAGAATCCGCGCCGTATCCTGAGTCGCGACCAGCTGCTCGACATGTCGCGTGGCATGAACGCCGAACATTTCGATCGGGCGATCGACGTGCAGATCAGCCGGCTGCGCCGCAAGCTCGACCGCAGCGATGGCGAAGAACTGATCCGGACAGTGCGCAACGAAGGCTATATGTTCGTTGCAGATGTCGCCCGTCGCTAACCGGCCCCGCTCGATCGCCGCGTCGATCTTCGCGCTGGTGATCGGCGCGGTGCTGGTGATGGCGACCGCCTTCGTTGCCGTCACGTTCCGGGGGCCGCCACCGCGCCCGGCACCCCAGCTGGTCGCCAATATCGCCCATGTCATGACGACGGGCAAAAGCCTTCCCGCGGCAACCCTGGCCGCCTTCCGAATGACGGCAAGGGGCATTCCCGGAGCATTCGGGCCGGGGTTCGGGCCGCCGCGGGAACCAGGGCCCGAGCGCGCGTTCGCCGCGGCGTTCAGACACGGCTTCGATCCCGAACGCCGCCTGCGGGCGAGCATTACCGCGCCGCGCGCGCTGCAGCGCACCTTCTCGACGACTCGCCCGCAGCCGCGCCGCGGCGAACAGCCCGACCCCCAGCTTGCCGAGGAAGTCGCCGCCGCGATCGGCCTGCCTGCCGCGCGGGTGGTCGCCTATCGCGACGAGAAGATGGTGTTCGCACCGGGCGCCGTCGTGGGCGGTTTCACCATCGGCGCCTTCGACTCGCAACGCTGGCGCGTCGTCCGAACGGAGGCGCAACCCTTCGTATCGCAATGGCAGCTCACCATGTTCGCGGCGGTACTCGCGGTCATGGTGCTGCTTGCCGGCCCCGCCTGGCTGATCGCCCGGGCCATCTCGCGGCCGCTGCGGCAGCTCGGCGCGACCGCCGCGGCTGCCCGGGTCGGCGCGCCGCTCGGCCCCGTTCCCCAAGGCGGCGCGGCGGAGGTACGCAATCTCACCCGGGCGGTTTCGGCGATGCATGATCGACTCACGCGCCATGCCGAAGGACGCACGGTGATGCTCGCGGCGATCGCCCATGACCTCGGCACGCCACTGTCCCGCATCGCCTTCTGGATCGAGCAACTGCCCGAGGCAGCGCGCATCCGCGCCACGGCGGACATCGACGAAATGCGCAGCATGCTCGGCGCGACGCTGCGCCTGACCCGCGACGAGGCAGTGACCCCGGCCGACCAGCGCATCGATTTCGGCAGCCTGCTCGACAGCCTCGTCGAGGACATGCGCGTTGCGGGGGCTCCGGCGACGCTGGAGCCTGGCCCGCGCGCGATCGTGCGCGGCGATCCCGGCGCGCTCCGCAGGCTGTTCGGCAACCTCGTCGAGAATGCGGTGCGCTACGGCGACAAGGCCATGCTCTCGTGGCGGATCGACGGCAGGATGGTGGAGATCGCGATCGACGATAGCGGGCCGGGTTTCGATTCCGCCTCCGCCGATCGCCTGTTCGAACCGTTCGTCCGGGGCGATCCATCGCGCAATCGCGAGACGGGGGGAACCGGGCTGGGCCTCGCCATCGTACGCTCGATTGCCGAGGCGCATGGCGGCAGCGTCTCGCTCGACAATCACGATGGCGGCGGCCGGGTTCGCGTCCGCCTGCCGCTGGCGACCTGAAACGTCCTGCAACAAAGGACCCGACCACCGAAATATCCCGGTGCGCTTCCTCCCCGAAATGCCGTTTCGCACTTCGAGGAAAGGATGGCCGTGGCCCTGCATCACGACGACGATCACGATCACGGCCTTGCCCATGACCTCCAGGTCATGGCGTCCATGGTCGAGCGTCGTCGCGCGCTGCAGTGGTTCGCCGGTGCCGGCACCGCAGCGCTGATCGCGGGCTGCAGCGGCGGCAGCGCCACGAGCGACGGGACGACCGTCGTGACCGGCAGCACGGCGACCCCGACGCCTACGACCACCGTAACACCGACCCCGACATCGAGCGCCACGGCGAGCGGAAGCTGCATCGCGGATCCGAGCGAAACCAACGGCCCCTACCCCGCCGACGGCACCAACACCGCGAGCGGGGCCACCTCGAACGCGTTGACCGTCAGCGGGATCCTGCGCAGCGATATCCGTTCCAGCTTCATCAGTTCCACAACCGTCGCGGGCGGGGTCCGCGTCGACATCACGCTGACCGTGGTCGACGTGAACAGCGCCTGCGCACCGCTGGTGGGCTATGCCGTCTATGTCTGGCACTGCGACCGGCAGGGTAACTACTCGCTCTATACGGCGGCGGCCGAAAGCTATCTGCGCGGCGTGCAGGTGACCGACAGCAATGGCCAGGTTACCTTCACGACGATCTTCCCCGGCTGCTATTCCGGGCGCTGGCCGCATATCCATTTCGAGGTCTTTTCGAGCCTCTCGGCGGCGACGGGCGGGCGATATGCGGTCCTCGTCTCGCAGCTGGCGCTGCCCTCGGCCACCTGCGCGACGGTCTTCGCGGATACGGCAACCTATCCGTCCAGCCAGACCAACTTCGCCGCGATCACCCTCTCCAGCGACAATGTGTTCGGCGACAATACAAGCGCGCAGATCGCGGCGATGACGCCGGCGATGAGCGGCAGCACGACCGCCGGCTATATCGCGACCGCGACGATCGGCATCGCGCGGTAGCGCGCACGAGATGGCACGGCGTCCCCCCGGTCGCCGTGTCGCCCCGGCCGGCGCAATGCCGGCCGGGGCCCCTTTGCGCAGAGCCTCTGGCCGGGGGGCCGGGGGGCGGGCTGTGATCGCGAGGCGTTTGCACCGTGGCCGCAGCCCGCTATTGCGAGCCGCATGACCGGCGCCCCCCTGACCCTGTATAACAGCCTGACCCGCTCCCTCGAGCCGTTCCGGCCGATCGACCCAACCAATGTGCGCGTCTATTCGTGCGGGCCGACGGTCTATAATTATGCCCATATCGGCAACCTGCGGGCCTATGTCTTCACCGACACGCTGAGCCGGGTGCTGACATGGAAGGGCTATCCGCTCACCCACATCATCAACATCACCGATGTCGGCCACCTCACGTCCGACGCCGATGCCGGCGACGACAAGATGGAAGCGGCGGCCCGGGCGAGCGCGACCAGCATCTGGGATATCGCCGCGCACTACACCAAGGCCTTCAAGCAGAATCTGAAGGACCTCAATATCCGCGAACCCTCGCGCTTTCCGCTGGCGACCGATCACATCGCCGAGATGATCGCGTTCGGCATGCAGATCGCCCCGAAGCATTGCTACGAACTCGAGAGCGGGCTCTATTTCGACGTGAGCACGGTGCCGGATTACGGCCGCCTCGCCCGCGTGAGCGACGACGAGCGCGAGGGGCGGATCGATCCCGTCGCCGGCAAGCGCCACCCGCAGGATTTCGCGATCTGGCGCAAATCGGCGCCGGGCGAGAACCGCCAGATGGAATGGGATTCCCCCTGGGGCCGCGGCGCCCCGGGCTGGCATCTGGAATGCTCGGTGATGAGCCAGAAGTATCTCGGCGCCAGCTTCGATATCCATACCGGCGGCATCGACCACCGCGAAATCCATCACCCCAACGAGATCGCGCAGAACCAGGCGCATTGCGAATGCGCCGATACCGGCGCCACGCTGTGGATGCACAACAACTTCCTGGTCGAGCGGTCGGGCGGCAAGATGAGCAAGTCGGCCGGCGGATTCACCCGGCTGCAGACGCTGGTCGATGCCGGGGTGCACCCCCTCGCCTATCGATTGATGTGCCTGAGCGCGCATTATCGCAGCGAACTCGAGTTCAGCGCGGAGAATCTCGCAGCGGCAGCGACCCGGCTCAAGCGCCTCGTCATGACGGCCCAGGCGCTCCGCACGCGCAGCGACGGCAGCGAGGCGGGCGATGCCACCCGATATCTCGACGCGCTGGACGCCGCGGTGTCGGACGACCTCAACACCCCGCGCGCGCTGCCGGTGCTCGACGAAATGCTCGCCGACAAGAAGCTTTCTCCGGCGAGCCGGCTCAAGACGCTCACCGTTTTCGACGACGTTCTCGGCCTTGCCCTGTCCGATCTGACGCGCGAGACGTTGCGCGTCCGGCCGGCGAACGCAACGATCACGCCCGAGGCGATCGAGACCCGGCTCGCCGAGCGGCGCGAGGCACGGGCGGCGAAGGATTTCGGCCGGTCGGATGCGATCCGCGACGCGCTTGCCGCCGAAGGCGTTGAAGTGATGGACGGCGATCCGCTTGGCTGGGACTGGAAACCGACCCTTTGAGCGCCGCTGCCGGGCCACATCCAGGCATGCCAGCCGATCCAGAAGGATCGGCCTGATCCGCGCACTTCCCGCTTGCCCTGTTCCACCCTGTTCCGACCCTGTTTCACCCTGTTCCGTCCCTGCGTCACCCTGTTCCGCCCTGTTCCGTCCCCCTGTTCCGCCCTGTTCCGCCCTGTTCTGCCCTGTTATTGCGATTTTTTTCTGCCTCCGCCCGCCCATGACGGGCGCTCCCCTCCAATTTTTTCTTTAGAATCAGACTTTTATCCTCCTCGTCGGTTGGACCGATCGGAAAACGGCGGCGCGATAACAGGGCAAGAGCAGCCGGGCCTCCTGGTGGCGGGCGGGACATGGGCAAGCCGATGCGGCGCGCGCCCAGCCGCACCGCATCGTGCATCAGCCTAGCGCTATCCGCCGGCGCTTGAATCGATGCTGCCGCGGCCCATGATAGCGGCGGGCTCTTTTCCGCGCCGGGGAGGACCTGCTACGCCAGCGGCATGAAAGCCGTTCTTCCCGCGCTCGCCCGCCCGCTCCTCGAACCCCGGCTGCCGGCCGGCCTGGAGGTGGCCTGGTTCGCCGATCACGACCAGGCCAATGCCATGGTCGTCGATGCCGACATCGCCTGGGTCGACCAGCAACTTCCTGCCTGGACCGGCGAAGCGATCGCCCGCGGCGAGAAGCTGCGATGGGTCTCGACCATCTATGCCGGGCTCGATTCCTTCCCGCTCGACATACTGAAGGCGCGCGGCGTGACGGTGACCAACGGTGCGGGAATCAATGCGCTGGCCGTGGCGGAATATGCGGTGATGGGTGTCCTCGTCGCCGCCAAGCGCTTCGACGAGGTGGTGCGGATCGCCGATCGCCATGAATGGACGCAGAGCGCGCCGGGGCAGATCGAACTGTTCGAGACTCGCGCACTGATCATCGGCCATGGCACGATCGGCGCCCTGATCGGCGCGCGCCTCGAGGCTTTCGGGGTCACGGTGACCGGCGTGACGCGTTCGGGGCGCGACGGGACACTGATGCCCGATCAATGGCGTCCGACACTCGGTGACTATGACTGGGTGATCCTCGCCGCGCCCTCGACCGATGCCACCCGGGCGATGATCGGGGCCGGCGAAATGGCGGCGATGAAGCGCAGCGCCTGGCTGATCAACATCGCCCGCGGCGATATGGTCGACCAGGAGGCACTGATCGAAGCGCTCACCGCACGCCGCATCGCGGGCGCTTTTCTCGACACGGTCCACCCCGAACCCCTGCCGCCCGAGCATCCGCTGTGGAGCGCGCCGAACACGATCCACACGATGCATCTATCAGGCCGCAGCCAGACCAGGATGTTCCAGCGCGCGGCAGCACTGTTCCTGGAGAATCTCGAGGCATTCCTGGCCGGACGAGAGATGAAGAATGTCGTCGATCTGGAGGCCGGTTACTGAGCCGGCCGCGGCGTCATTTCGCCGCGCCTGCCTCCCGCGCCGCCAGAAACAACGCCCCCGCAATGGCAAACCGCATCAACGCCCCCGCCGGACAAATCCCGGACTGTATTACTGACATAATACGGACGATGCAATGCGGCGCCGCTACTTTCCGGCGATCGCCCCCGCATCCACCACGCGGTCGATCAGCGCGTCGTCCACCGGCACCTGCCCGTCGAGCATCAGCATCGCCAGCCCGTGCGCGATCGCCCAGGCCTGCATCGCAATCAGTTGCGCATCGCCGCCGCCGCCCTCCGCCAGCAGGGCCGCATTGGCGCGCAGCAACGTCATCGCATCGTCGTCCGGCTTCCCCGGGGCCAGCTTGATCGACTCCGGATTGGCGAAGATCAGCCGAAACAGCGCGGGATTGGCCAGCGCGAAGCGCACATAGGCCGCACCTGTCGCACTGAAGCCTGCCAGGCCGCCGCCGGCCGCCACCTGGGCCGCGCGCTGCGCCGCCGCCAGCCGCTGCAAGCCCTCCCCCGCCAGGGCCGTCATCAGCGCGCTCTTGTCCGGGAAATGGCGATAGATCGCGGTGGCGCTGACCCCGACCGCGCGCGCCACCTCGCGCAGCGAGAGATCGTCCGCCGCCCGCGTCTCCAGCAGCGCCAGGCCGGCCTCGATCAGCGCCGGGCGCAAATCGCCGTGATGATAGGATCTCCTGGGGGCGACGGATTCGGATGTTGACACTGTTACCTTCGAGTCCTAATGTGAACGCCGTAAACTTCTAGAGGTGGAGGCTGGAATGGCAAGTGCGATCGAGACCGCAATCCGCAACACCGTGACCAAGGGCATCGGCGTCATCGCCGACTTCAACCGCAAGCGCCTGGACAGTGACGACGCGCATCCCTTTCTGACCGGCATCCATGAGCCGATGACAGAGGAACTGACACTCGAAGACCTGCCCGTGATCGGCACGATCCCGGCAGCGCTCGACGGGCGCTACCTGCGCATCGGGCCGAACCCGATTGCGCCCGAGCCGGCCGGCCATCACTGGTTTACCGGCGACGGCATGGTCCATGGGCTGGCGCTCCGCGACGGCAAGGCGCTCTGGTATCGCAACCGCTGGATCCGATCGAACAAGGTCGGCAAGGCACTGGGCGTGGCGCCCGCACCGGGCCCGCGCCATGGCGGGTTCGACACGGTGAACACCAATGTGGCCTCGATCGGGGGGCGCATCTTCGCGCTGGTCGAGGCGGGCAGCTATCCGGTCGAATTGTCCGACACGCTCGACGAGCAGACCTATAACCCGTTCGACGACACGCTGACGGGCAGCTTCACCGCCCACCCGCATCTCGACCCGCTCACGGGCGAGCAGCACGCCATCGCCTATGAAGCGACGGATCCCGGCAGCGTTCGCCATATCGTGATCTCGCCCGACGGGCTGGTGGTGCGCGAGGAGCCGATCGCGGTGCAGCATGGCCCCTCGATCCATGATTGCGCGATCACGGCGCGCCACGTCGTGGTGATGGACCTGCCGGTGACCTTCTCGATGAAGGCGCTGATCGGCGGCCACAGCTTTCCCTATCGCTGGAATCCAGAGCACAGGGCGCGGATCGGCCTGTTGCCCCGCGATGCGCGCGGAACGGACATCCAGTGGATCGACGTCGACCCCTGCTACATCTTCCACGTCGCCAATGCATTCGACCTGCCCGATGGACGGGTGGTGATGGACGCGGTCGTCTATGACACGATGTTCGCCCAGAGCGTGCTCGGCCCCGATGCCCGTTCGCGCGGGCTGGAGCGATGGACGATCGATCCCGCGGCCGGGACAGTCGAGCGGCGAACGATCGACGCCACGCCACAGGAATTCCCCCGCCCCGACGAGCGGCGCTTCGGCCAGCCCTATCGCTATGCCTATACGCTGGGCCTGCCGGATCGGGACGACGCGTTCATCGGCGCCAGCTTCATCCTCAAGCACGACCTGGAGACGGGCGGGCGCACCGTGCATGATTTCGGCGAGGGACGTTATCCGGGCGAATTCGTGTTCGTGCCGGCACACGCCGACGCGGCCGAGGACGAAGGCTGGCTGATCGGGCTGGTCGTCGACCTGCCCCACGAGACGACCGACCTGGTGATCCTGGATGCGCAAGCGTTCAGCAGCGAGCCGGTGGCGCGCATCCGCCTGCCCCATCGCATACCGCCCGGCTTTCACGGGAACTGGGTAGCGGGCTGACACCCGCGCCGACCGGTGGAGACTGCCCGGGCGCTGGAACGGGGAGGTACCGGGCTGCGATGCGCCAACCGCCTGCGGCCGTGCTTGCCGGGCAATCGCAGGGATGCCTGGAGCGGGCTGCGTGAAATCTGACGCGTGCCGCCCGCTCCAGTTGTCTGTTGTCGCATCGTCTTTGCGAAAAGCCGGTGCCCGTTTTCGTCGCACGATGCCCTAATCGGCCAGCAGCGCCTCGATCGTACCCACGCCGTGGTGAAGCCTGCCCTGTTCCCAGCGCATATTGTCACGCGCGCGGCGTTCCAACTCGTCCGGCGCCAGCCCCTTTGCCGGCGACAGCAGGCGAAAGAGCGGCACGTCACACAGTTGATCGAGCACCCGGATGCGGCCCGTGCGATAGATCGCATCTGCATAGGCACGATATTCATCGCGCACCGCCAGCGCGTAACGCCGATATTCCTGGCGCGGCGCGGCCAGGATCGACAGATCAAGGTCCACCATGACCTGCGGCAGCCTTTCCTCGGTGCGGTGCCCTTTGGTCGCCATCACGCAGGTCTCGAAATCGCGCATCTCGTCTTCGGGCCATTGCAACAGGGCGAGGCCGATATCGGCACTCCGCCGCTCATTGTCCGGCGCCCGCACATCATAGAACAGATCGTGCAGCCAGATCGCATAGCGCAGGATGCGGCGATCCCGCTCCGGCAAGACGGCAGCGAAATGGGCCTGAAGCTGCTCGAGCAGGTGCCGGACATGATCGAGATTGTGATAGGCCAGCGGCGACGCCGCAAAGCGCTCGACCAGCAGCGCACCGATCAGCGGCGGCATGTCGCCCGTCAGGCGCCGTATCTCGCTCGCGAACACAAATGCCGTATAGGCGCCGCCGATGCGATCACAAGCTGCTCGATCACGGTGAACGAGTTTTCCTTCGTTGCGCCAGCGGCATTTTCGGCGCATTGGCCTGCGCGATTTTCACAAAAACCACTGGACTATGATCATGGCCGCCAAATGGGCCCCCGACAGCTGGACGAAGGCAGAAGCCCGCCAGCTTCCGACCTACCCCGACACGGCCGCGCTGGACGCGGCGAGCGAGACGCTGGCGAGCTTCCCGCCGCTGGTGTTCGCGGGCGAGGCGCGCCACCTCACTGCGGACCTGGCGCGCGTGGCGGAGGGCAAGGCGTTCCTCCTGCAGGGCGGCGACTGCGCCGAAAGCTTTGCCGAGCACAGCGCGAACAACATCCGCGACACGTTCCGCGTGATCCTGCAGATGGCCGTGGTCCTGACCTATGCCTCCAAGCTGCCGGTGGTGAAGCTCGGCCGCATGGCCGGCCAGTTCGCCAAGCCGCGCTCGGCCGACACCGAAGTGCAGAATGGCGTGGAACTGCCCGCCTATCGCGGCGACATCGTCAACGACATCGCCTTCACCGCCGAAGGGCGGTCGCCCGACCCGCAGCGCATGATCCGCGCCTATAGCCAGTCGGCCGCGACGCTGAACCTGCTGCGCGCCTTTGCGAGCGGCGGCTATGCGAACCTGGCTCAGGTCCATCGCTGGACGCATGATTTCATGGGCCGCAGCCCATGGGCGAAGAAGTTCGCGGAAACGGCCGACCGGATCGGCGAGGCGCTGGAATTCATGGCCGCCTGCGGGATCAACCCGGAGACGGTGCCGCAGCTTGCCGCGACGCAATTCTACACCAGCCACGAGGCGCTGCTGCTGCGCTATGAGCAGGCGCTGACCCGGCAGGATTCGCTGACGGGCGACTGGTACGACACCAGCGCCCACTTCCTGTGGATCGGCGACCGCACGCGCTTCGAGGGATCGGCGCATGTCGAATATCTGCGTGGCATCGGTAACCCGATCGGCATGAAATGTGGCCCGAGCCTCGAGCCCGACGCCCTGCTGCGCCTGCTCGACACGCTCAACCCGGCGCGCGTCCCCGGACGAATGACGCTGATCACGCGGTATGGCCATGACAAGATCGAGGCAGGCCTGCCCAAGCTGATCCGCGCCGTCCAGCGGGAGGGGCATCCGGTGGTGTGGAGTTGCGACCCAATGCACGGCAACGTGATCAAGGCCGCGAACGGCTACAAGACGCGGCCGTTCGATCGCATCCTGGCCGAGGTGCGCGGCTTCTTCGCGGTGCACCGCGCGGAAGGCTCGATCGCGGGCGGCATCCACGCCGAAATGACCGGGCAGAATGTGACCGAGTGCACCGGCGGCGCGATCGACGTGACCGAGCAGTCGCTGGCGGACCGGTACCACACGCATTGCGACCCGCGACTGAACGCGGGGCAAAGCCTGGAGCTAGCCTTTCTGCTGGCCGAGATGCTCAACGTCGAGATGGCGGAGCGCCGGCGGGCGGCAGCCTGAGGCGAGACCGAAAACATCATATTGCCGGCAGGGCGCCCCGATCGACAGGATCCGGGCGCCCTGTTCGTTTGTGCGCGCCGCGCATCAAAGTACACACCAAAGCCATCTTGGATGCAATCACCCCATTGCGCCCGGCAGCCGCCCGTGACATGCTATATCCTATAGGGTTTGCCAAGAACCGGTTCTAGGGGAGTTGCATGTGATGAAGAGGTTGTTCCCGCTTGCCTGTGCCGCGCCGCTGGCGCTCCTGTCGATGCCCGCCCAGGCGCAACAGGCGCCGGGCCAAGCCTTCGCCGTGGAGGCGCAGCCGGCGATGCCGGCGAAGACCACGCGCACCGGCAAGCATATCAACCGCATCATCGACATGTGGCTGAAGGGCCAGCCGGTCTATTACACCCAGATCCCGGGCGGCGGCTATGAGGAGGGCAAGAAGCTCGCCGCGACCAAGGCCGATTACATCACCTACGAAATGGAACATGGCCCGCTCGACTTCAAGGAGTTGCGCGATTTCATGCGCGGGCTGGTCGATGGCGGGCCGACCCGCACCGGACACCGCACCCCGGCCGTCATCGTCACGCTCCCGATCCAGGGCACCGCCGACGCGGTGCGCGCCAATGCGTGGATGATCCAGCAGGCGCTCGCCGCCGGTGTCCACGGCATCCTGTTGTGCAACGCCGAATCGCCCGAGGCAGCGCAGATCATGATCCAGGCCTCGCGCTACCCCTTCGCCCCCGTCGTCTCCGGCCTGTCGCAGGGCTTCCGCGGCAATGGCAGCCAGCAATTCGCCGCCGAAATCTGGGGCGTGACGCAGAACGAGTATCTGAAGCTGGCGGAGCCATGGCCGCTCAACCCGGACGGGGAACTGATCTTCGGCGTGAAGATCGAGAATCCGCGCGCCGACGCCAATGTGGAATCGACCGTGCGCACGCCCGGCCTCGCCTTTGCCGAATGGGGACCGGGCGATCACGGCTTCTATCTGGTCGGCGCCCCCAAGCCGCGGGTGCCGGGCAGTGCGCCGGAAGGCTATCCTGCCTCGATGCTGGCCGTGCGCGCGCGCGTGCTCGCCGCGACCAAGGCGAACGGCCTGCGCTTCCTGAACGCCTGCAACGAGCGCGACGTGATCGACCAGCTCAAGGAAGGCGTGATGATCTGCACCGGGGGCGACACGCCTGCCGCGGACAAGGGCCGGGCCTATACGAAGCGCACCGACCCCTTCTGAGGCGAACCGGACCAACGACAGATGCGGGCCGCGCCAGCCGGGCGCGGCCGGTGCGACGGACTGGAGAGGAAGCCGATGAAGACCAGAAACAGCCTTGCCGCGGCGATCATCGCCATGGCGGCCCCCGCGAGCCTCCCGGCGCAGATCGCAGTCTCCGCAAACGACGGCAAGCAGCTGCGCCCCGGCGAGGCCGCCCGGACCGCCGACAGCGTATCGGTGATCGATATGCGCCGCTATCCGCCCCGCGTCATCGGCACGGTCGCCGCGCCCGCGAGCATGATCGGGCCGCCCGATTCCGTCGCGGTCGCCCGCACCGGCGGCTTCGCCCTGGTCTCGGCCGCGCAACAGCTCAACGCCGCGGGCACGCTCGACCCCAGCGGTACCGTCTCGGTGATCGACCTCGGCAAGCCGGACGCGCCGGTCGTGGCGCAGACCGTGCAGGCCGGGCCGGGCGCGAGCGGGGTCGCGATCAACCGCGCGGGCACGCTGGCGCTGGTGGCGAGTACCGGCGACGACTCGGTCTCGGTCTTCACGATCAAGGACAGGCGCCTGACGCCGGCGGGCAAGGTGCACTTGCCGGCCAAGGCGCGCCCGACCGACGTCGCCTTCCTGCCCGATGGCCGGGGCGCGATCGTGGTCGCCCAGACCGCGGGACAGTTGATCCGCCTCGCCGTCGCGGGCGACACCGTGACGATGGCAGGCGCGCCGATCGCCACCGGGATGCAGCCCTATGGCCTGACCTTCAGCCCCGATGGCCGCTATGCCTATAACACCAACCTGCAGGGCCGCCTCTCCCCCGCCGGGGCACCGCCGGGGCGCGGCCCGCACGTCGGCACCGTGACCGCGGTCGACCTCGCGACCGGCGCCGTCGCGCTGGTCGAGGTAGGATTCACCCCTGAGCATCTGACCCTGTCGCCCGATGGCCGCCTTCTTGCCGTCGTCGTGCATAATGGCTCGGGCGGCGCGCCCGGATCGCCCGGCTATTGGCCGCACGGCGCGCTGAAGCTCTATGCGGTGAAGGGCACGACGCTGACCGCCCTTGCCGAAGCGGCGAGCGGCGCGTGGTGCCAGGGGGCGACGTTCAGCGCCGACGGCAGGACGATCCTGCTGCAATGCGCGGCGGCGAAGGAGATCGAGGTCTTCCGCATCACGGGCAAGGCGCTTGTCCGCGACGAGGCCGCGACCCTGAAATTCGAGGCGCGGCCGGGCGCCATCGCAACCGCGATGACGCGGTAGCGCCAGTCCGAACTACGACATTGCGGAGGCAGATCGCCATGCCTAGACGAGTCGCGTGACACCGGCCTGCATCGACGATTTCCGGCTGCTCGCGAAAGCGCGCCTGCCCTCCTTCCTCTTCGATTATATCGACGGGGGTTCCTATTCGGAATCGACGATGCGGTCCAATGTCGAGGATCTGCAACGGCTCAAGCTTCGCCAGAAGGTAATGCAGGACGTGTCCGCGATCGATCTGTCGACGACCCTGTTCGGGCGCCCCGCCTCCCTCCCGGTGGCGCTTGCCCCGGTCGGGCTCGCCGGCCTGTATGCGCGGCGCGGCGAGGTACAGGCAGCGCGGGCAGCCGAAGCGGCCGGCCTGCCCTTCATCCTGTCCGCCTCCTCCTGTTGCGGCATGGAGGAAGTCGCGGCGGGCGTGCGGAACCCGATCCTGTTCCAGCTCTACATGATCCGCGACCGGGAATTCATGAAGGACCTGCTGGCGCGGGCGAAGGCGCTCGGCGTGGAGACGCTGGTGCTGACGGTCGACCTCATCGTGCACAGCGCCCGCTATCGCGACATCCGCTCGAGCCTGACGGGGTCGCAAGGCCTGGGCGCGCGCCTGCGACGCCTGTTCCAGATCGTGCGCCACCCGGCCTGGGCGGTCGATGTCGGGCTCCTCGGCGGACCGCATACGCTGGGCAATTTCGCGCCGGTGATGCCGGAAGGCGCCGGCCTGGCGCAATTCACCGCCTGGGTATCCCGCAACTTCGATCCTTCGATCACCTGGCAGGACATCGACTGGATCCGGCAGCATTGGGACGGACGACTGGCGATCAAGGGCGTGCTCGACCCCGCCGATGCCGTCGCGGCCTGCGACGCCGGTGCGCAGGAGATCGTGGTCTCCAACCATGGCGGCCGTCAGCTCGACGGCGCGCCGTCGACGATCGCGGCGCTGCCCGCCGTGGTCAAGGTCGTGGCCGGGCGCGCCGACGTGCTGATGGACGGCGGGATCCGCTCGGGCGTCGACGTGCTCCGTGCGCTGGCGCTCGGTGCGAGCGGCGTGCTGCTCGGCCGGGCCTGGGCCTATGCGCTGGCGGCCCGGGGCGAAGCCGGCGTCTCGCGGATGCTCGACCTGCTGCACCACGAATTGGCCGTGGCGATGGCCCTGACCGGCCAGACCGACGTGAAGAAGCTGTCGCCTGACCTGCTGCTGCAATGACCCCGCAATGCCTTGACGCCCGCACGTCATCCCCCTAGATGCGCCCCTTCAGCGCAAGGCCCCTTCGTCTAGCGGTTAGGACGTCGCCCTCTCACGGCGAAAACACGAGTTCGATTCTCGTAGGGGTCACCAGCGTTTTCAGGCACTTAGCGCGCCTCGCAGTTGCAGATATCGCGAGTTACTGCAAAAGCGTAGCTGGAAATCGGCAGATTTTCACGGATCGTTCCGGAGCGGTAGCCGGCCACCGGGCCATCGCCGAACGTGAAGCGAATGTGTGATTCGCCCCCTCATTGTTGCGGTTCCAAACGCTTTTCGTCGACGCGGCAAGTGTCCCACTGAGCGATGATCCCATCGTCACGCTGCCAGTCACGGCGGCATGACCAATCCGGCCAAAGCCGGAGATCGGCGCGACCCTGCCGACGAACCTACACCACGACGTGGGACACGATCATGCGCGCCAGCTGAACATTAATGCAACGCAACTCAATCCGAAATAGTTGAGCAATCCAACTGGCGTGCATTTTGATCTTCAACAATCCCTCGTCTCGCAGCGATTAAACCTCTCTCTGCACTCCGCTTGTATCAATCTCTGGGCACTCCTAAACTCTACTCCATCGCTGTGATTCCCTTGGCAGCCGCTCGGGCCGCAAAGGCCGCGGTGAACCGGTTCGCCGGGAAAGGGAGCAATGCTCGTCGCTGCTTACGCAAGTCCGCGAACGCCCATCGTCCTCAGCTTTTCGGCAAATCTTGCCATCGCACTGACGGCATTGTTCGTTGGCGGAGCGGCGATGCTGTACTATGGTGCCGAAAGCCCGTCGCTGCACACCGTCCTCGACACGAGCGTCGCCTTGACCGGAACGCTCGTCGCGCTGCTACTATGGGATGTCAGCCGGAGGGGCGATCAGGACTGGACGCTGTTCCTGGCGATTTCCTTTGCGATACTCGCCCTGGGCGAATTCACGCATCTCATCACAGCGCTCGGCTGGTTGAACGGTGGCGGGGCCGATGCGAACGTTCGGCTGCGTGCGGGCACTTGGGGACCGCCCGCGCATCTGTTGCCGATCGGTGTCGGCGCGGCGCTGCTCCTGCGCCAGAATCGGCGATCAACCGCCTGGCTGTTTGCGCTGGCGCTTGCCGTGCTCACCATCGTTCTGATCGCGATCTTTCTCTCGGCCCCGCGCTACACTCAACCCAGTTTTCTCGGGATCACTCGGCCGACGCTCATTCTCGTGCCGCTGCTTTGGGCTGCAGTGGGAACCGCCTATTGGAAACGTCGCGAGGGGTCCGAAATCGCGCGAGCAATCGCGCTCACCGCCGCCATTCTCGTCGTGGCGCACATCGTCATGCTCTATTCGCGCGCGCCCAGCGATACGCCCGCGATGGTTGCGCACTTGGGCAAGTTCGTCGGCGACGCGCTGCTCCTGCTCAATCTCACTCAGATCGGCGCCGCGGACACCGCGCGCCGACGGGAGGTGGAACGCGAGTTGATCGAGCTCAACCGCGAGCTCGACGCGCGTGTCGCCGAGCGCACCGCGGCCCAACGTCGAAGCCAGGATTTGATCGAAGCGATCATCACCAACAGTCCGGCCGTGATCTACGTCAAGGACCTCACCGGTCGCTACCTTATGGTCAATCAGCGCTACGCCGACATCTTCCATGTCGATCGCGAGGCGATGATTGGGAAGACCGACCATGACGTCTTCGACAAAGCTGCGGCCGACGCTTTCCGCGCAATGGACGAGCGCGTCGCCGAGGCGGATCGGCCGCTGACCGAAGAAGAGACAGTCCCGCTTGCGGACGGGCTGCACACCTATATCTCGGTCAAGTCGCCCTTGCGGGACGATTCGGGCCTGACTTACGCGGTGTTCGGCATTTCGACCGACATCACGGAGCATAGACGCGCGGAAGAGGCGCTCCTCGCGAGCGAACGGCGTAATCGGCGGATCGTCGAGTCGGCACTCGACGCCGTCGTGACGATGGACAGCGCCGGCTTGGTCACAGGCTGGAGTCCGCAGGCCGAGACGGTGTTCGGCTGGACACAAGGCGAAGTATCGGGCCGACCGGTCGACGAGGTCGTGATGCCCGAACGCTATCGGAAGGCGCATCGAGAGGGGCTGACGCGCTATCTCGCGACAGGCAAAGAACACGTGCTCAATCGGCGAATCGAGCTTGAGGCGCTCCATCGCGACGGGCACGAGTTCCCGGTCGAGCTGTCGATCACGCCGATCACGATGGGCGAGGCGGTCACCTTCACCGCCTTCGTCCGCGACATCACGGACCGCAAATTGGCCGAGACGAGACTCCAGACGCAGCGTGATCGCCTGCACCTGCTCGAGCAGATCACTCGCGCGATCGGCCAGCGCCAGGACATGCAGAGCATCTTTCAGGTGGCGGTTCGGACGCTTGAGGACCGCTTGCCGGCCGACTTCGTCTGCATCGGCCTCTATGATCGGGTCGCGCACGCGCTTACCGTCGCGCACGTGGGCGTGGGTAGCGCGCCGCTTGGCCGGGAACTCGGCATTACCGAGCGTGCCAGCGTCGCGATCGATCAGAACGGGCTCTCGCGCTGCGTCGCCGGCGAGTTAGTCTATGAGCCAGACATCGCCGACCTCGACTTTCCGTTTCCCAGCCGGCTGGCGCGTCAGGGCCTGCGCTCACTGGTAGTGACTCCTTTGCTGATCGAGGGCGAGGTCTTCGGTGTGCTGATCGTCGCCCGGCTCCGGGACAATGACTTCTTCAGCACCGATTGCGAGTTCCTCAAGCAGCTCGGCGAGCATGTCGGGCTCGCCGCGCACCAGGCGCAACTACGCGATCGACTGCAGCAGGCTTATGACGACCTCAAACATACGCAGCAGGCGGTGCTCGAGCAGGAGCGGTTGCGCGCAATCGGCCAGATGGCGAGCGGCATCGCCCATGACATCAACAACGCGATTTCGCCAGTCGCGGTCTACACGCAGTCGCTGCTGGAGCGTGGCCTCAAACTCCCGGTCGAATTGGACGAATACCTCGAAATCGTCGGACGCGTGGTCAAGGATATTTCGGCGACCGTCGCGCGGATGCGCGACTTCTATCGCCCCGGGGACGGGGAGGCCGAGCTGGAACCGCTCGATTTGAATCATCTGGTGCCGCAGGTGGTCGAGCTGACACGCGCACGCTGGAGCGATATGCCGCAGCAGCGCGGCATCGTCATCACCGTATCGACCGAACTCGAAGCCGATCTGCCCTTGGTGATGGGCAATGCTTCGGAGCTGCGAGAAGCGGCGACCAACCTCATCTTCAATGCCGTCGACGCGATGCCCGAAGGCGGAACGATCACGATCCGGACCGAGACGCTCCGGCCTGCGACCGGCGGCGAACCGCGCGTACGGTTCGAAGTCGGCGATAGCGGCCCCGGCATGGACGAGGAGACCCGACGACGCTGTCTCGAGCCCTTCTTCACCACCAAAGGCGAGCGCGGCACCGGCCTTGGCCTCGCGATGGTCCAGGGAGCCGCGCAGCGCCACAAGGCCCAACTCCACATTGACAGCGCGCGAAACGAGGGGACGCGGATACGCCTCGAATTTGCCGTCCTGACCAAGGGGAAACTTGTGCGCGGACGTGCCCGCGGCCCCCGCGTGGTTCGCCCCTTGCGGCTGTTACTGGTCGATGACGACCCCGCGGTGCTTAATTCGACCGCGGTTATCCTCAAGCTCGACGGACACGCGATCACGGAGGCGGACGGCGGGCAGGCGGGGATCGATGCGCTACGCGCCGCGCACGAAACAAACGAGCCCTTCGATGCGGTGATCACCGATCTCGGTATGCCCTATGTCGACGGCAACCAAGTCGCGCTCGCGGTCAAGGATATCTTTCCGGCCACGCCCGTCGTGCTGCTGACCGGTTGGGGCCGACGCATGACGACAGGAGATGAGGCGCCGGCGCATGTCGACTACGTGCTGCCCAAGCCACTCGACCTTGATGAGCTGCGCGATGTCTTCGCCCAGCTTGTGGATCGGCGTGCAACATTGGCTTTGACGCAATTTTGATGACGCGCGCGGTCATGTTGCGCCGATCAGTCGGGCTTGAAGCAGGTCCATTTTGCCGCGACCGTACATCTGGCGTTTAACCAGCTTGAGCTTGGTGATCTGTCCTTCGGTTTGGCCGTACGACCATCGGGATACGATTGCCGCGCGGGCGGCCGCGATATCCTTGGCAACACCATTCGCGAACGAGGCGATCGGACTGGTGCATGCACGCTCAGGCCATGCCGCACGCAACGGCATCGACCGGCACGACCGCAAGCGTGCGATGGCGCATGCGTATGTGAAGGCGGGTACTGTCAGCGCTCCCCTACCCAGCTCAGTCTGACCGAGGTGCGTGACCGCTTCTCCTTCGCCGAGCCGATGACGATGGAGGAGCTCGGCTCAGCGCCAATGACCGGGCAGTTCACGACATCCTGGAGGGCAAGCCTTCAAGCTGGAGAATGACGACTTCGGCGTGACCGAGATGTCGATTCGTGCGCATGTCGATCTCAGCCGCGGACGTCGAGATCGACATGCACACGGATCGCGTCGTGCCGCCAATATTCCTGATCATATTCAACCACGCGCCCGTTTGCGTCGATGCTGGTGCGCACCACCAGCAGCCCTGGCGTACCGGGCTTTACGCCCAGCGCGTCAGCGGCGAACTTGACCAGGGCGCAGGGTCGCATGTCGACGCGGTTGCGAACCACCGTGTGACCATATTCGCCGGTGAGAATCTGGGTCAGCGAGCCATCAAGTGAATGTTCGACGAGGCCCGGCGCCATCGCCGGATCGACGATGATCCGCTCGACCAGAACGGCGCGTCCATCGATGGAGCGGCGGCGATGGAGATTGTAGAGCGGCGTGCCGGGCGCGGTGCGGAAGATGTCGGCCACTGCGGGCGGCGCCGGCACCAGGTCCTTGCTCAGCGTCTCCGTCCCGGGCGTCCGCCCCTGCTCGGCGACATAGGTCATGAAGCCCGACCAGCGTGTGGGATTATAGGTAACCGCCGGCGGCGACACGTACCAGCCGCTGCGGTCCCGACGATAAATCAGTCCTTCGGCCTCGAGCTGGAACAGGGCCTCGCGGATGGTGCCGCGCGCCGCGCCGCTATCGCCCTGGAACTGCCGTTCCGACGGCAGCTTCGATCCCGGCACGAGCTTGCCCATCTCGATGCCGATCGCGATCTGGTCGCGCAGCATCAGATATTGCGGGCCGTCCGCGCTGTCGCCCTTGGCGATCGGAGTGAGTTCGAGTTCGCTTCGCATGGTGCCTGGACGGTAGATGACAGGGGCGGCCGACACGGGTCAAGTCAATCGGTTAGGCGCAGGAAGAGGACAACCACCCGCCTTCTGCGCCTCGCCCGCCGGAATTGGTCTATTCCAGATCAAATTCCCTGTACCTGTCAGCTGCGCGTGCCGGGATCTGCGCTATCCTCTCCCGCATGCGCCAAGAGCGTCGCGCGACGTTTCAGTCGCAGGCAACGAGCAAGGATTCGAGCAACGGCCGATAGCTGGCGAGATCGGGCACGCGCCAGTCCGGCTGCTTGCCCATGTCGTCAAACCGCCGCAGCGTCACGGCGTCGGCAAAGAAGGGCTCGGCCTCGAAAGCCAGGACTTCCTCCGCTGACATCGGCCCGCCCTGAAGCTCGAGGCTGAGCGCCGACGCCCGGCTGAGCCGGTTGAGATAGGCGGTATCGACGGCAGCCAGATAGCGTTTCGCCGCGACATGCAGCCGTACAGGCTCGGTAACCGCGCGCGGGAAATGCGCGCTCAGATAAGCCGAACCACAGATTTCGTGACGTGCGTCGATCCCCAGCGCTTCGGCGGCGTTCCCCGCATCGTCCATGAACTGGCCGACATCATGGAGCACCGCAGCCGCGATCATGGCGTCCGAACAGCGATTCCGGCGCGCCAGCTCCGCAACCTGGAGCGCGTGCTGAAGCTGGGTCGCGTCCTCGCCATAATAGAGCGAACCGAAGCGGTGGAAGAGCTCGAAAATCTGATCGATGAAGGTCGCGGGCATGATTTCTCGCTTGCTGGATCGACAGCAAACAGGCGCTCGGAACCGCCGGTATGCGGCAACCACTTACCCGTTCGCTGTCGTGGAACTGTAGCACCATTGGACTATACCAATTTCAGCGAGTCGGGTAGCGCGTTCGCGCGGCGAAGGAAAGGGTGAAGCCATGGATCGAACGACGCGACGGCATTTTCTGCGCGCGGCGGGCGCGGGCGCCGCCGGATCCATGTTCCCAAGCCTGATCGACCGTGCATTGGCGATTCCGGCTAACCGGCGCACCGGATCGATCCGGGATGTCGAGCATATCGTGATCCACATGCAGGAGAACCGATCGTTCGACCATTATTTCGGCATGTTGAACGGCGTGCGCGGCTTCGGCGATCCCCGGCCGCTACGCCTCTCTGGCGGCCATAGCGTATGGGCGCAGCCGTCCGCACAGCATCCCGACGGCTATGTCCTGCCCTTCCACGGCGATTCGAAGACGACGCGCTCGTTCAAGGTCGACGGCGCCGATCAATCGCATCAAGAGAATATGCACATCTTCAATCGCGGGCGCTATGATCGCTGGGGGCATAGCGGTGCCCTGCACAAGCGGATGCTCCACTACACCGCGAGCGACCTCCCCTTCTATTACGCGCTCGCTGACGCATTCACCATATGCGACGCCTATCACTGCTCGACGATGACGCAGACCTATCCGAACCGGCTGCATATATTCACCGGGTGCAACGGTGGCGGCGCGGTGGGCGGCGATCCCGAGATGAGCAATTACGGCGAGGACGAGACACCGAGCGCCGACATGGCCGAGGACCACGAACTGCGCGAAGGGGCCTATTACTGGACCACCTACGCGGAGCGCCTCCACGCGGCCGGGATAAGCTGGAAGGTCTATCAGGAATACGACAATTTCGGCGACAATCTCCTGTCGCTCTTTCCCCCCTTCCGCCCGGCGCCCAAGGATTCCGAACTCTATCGGCGCGGCCGCTCCTGGGTCAGCGAGCAAAAGCACGGCGCGGATCGCCAGCGATCCGACGGTGAGCAGCTCGTCGAGGCGTTCCGCCGCGACGTGCAGACAGGTTCACTGCCGCAGGTCTCGTGGATCGTCACTGCTGCCGATCTGTCCGAGCATCCCGAGGCAGAGCCATCCAAGGGCGAGCATATCACCGCTCAGCTCATCAAGGCGCTGGTCGATACTCCCGAGGTGTTCGCAAAAACCGTGTTCATCCTCAACTATGACGAAGCGGGCGGCTTCTACGATCATGTGCCGCCACCGGTGCCGCCGGTCGGCAATTATCGGGGCCACAGCACCGTACCGCTCGACGGCGAGACCAAGGACTATGGCACCAGCGCCGTGCCCGAGCCGGGCAAGCATCCGATCGGGCTCGGCATCCGCACCCCGACAATCATCGTGTCGCCCTGGAGCCGCGGCGGCTTTGTCTGCTCGGAACTGCTCGACCACACATCGGTGCTTCAGTTCGTCGAGAAGCGCTTCGGCGTGCGCGAGCCCAATATCAGCGCATGGCGCCGATCCGTATGCGGTGACCTGACCTCGGCATTCGACTTCACCGATTCGGACCGGGCTGCGGCGCCGAGGCTGCCGGCCACAGACGATTTTCGCGAGCGCATCGCCCAGTCGCTCGCCGGGCCGGTCAACACCATCCCCGCCACGCAGATGCCGACTGCACAAATGTCCGGCCAGCGGCCGCATCGTCCGCTGCCTTACGCGCTCGACGTGGTCGCGGGCGTGACGCCCGAACGACGGTTGCGGATCGAGATGATCAACCGCGGCAGCACCGGCGCGACCTTCACGGTGCACGACAATAGCGACGCGCAGGAGCCTTGGCATTATACGATCGGCGCTGGCGACCGCTTTGCCAGCGAGCAATGGCACGATGCAGGCCCGCTCAGCGCTTACGACCTGACGCTGCGCGGCCCCAACGGCCTTTGGCGCCGCTTTGCCGGATCGCTGGACGCCCGGAAATCGCAGGCCGAGGTGCTGCTGGTCCAGCGTATCTCCGACGGGGCGGTCGAGCTGCTCCTGCACAATGGCGGCAGCGATCCGGCGGTCTTCACGATCGCGCTCGACCATCATTATCCGGCACGGGGTGCGCGAACGCGCACCGTATCGGTGGCGCCCGGCAAGCAGGTCAGCGCCCTGTGGCAGCTCGCGGCGAGCGATTACTGGTATGATTTCGTGGTCACAGTGGACAGCGACGCTGCGTTCCTCCGCCGCCTTGCCGGGAAGATCGAGACCGGGCGTGCGGGCCGCACCGATCCGGGCATCGGCCCAATGCGGGTGATGGCGTGATCGCGATGCGCAAGGGGCTGCTCGTCGCCGCCTGGCTGGCGCTGACGGCGATGGGGCCTGCCGAGGACAGCTATCTGCCCACCGACCGCGTGCCCGACGGGGTCGCCATCCTGCCGCCGCCACCTGCGCCCGGCAGCGTCGCCGCCCTTGCCGATCACGCGATCTTCGAGGTCACGCGCACGCTGAAGGGCAGCGCACGCTGGCAAGTCGCAACCGAAGATGTGACCAACGCCCCGCTCGATCGCTACGCCTGCGCCATGGGCATCCGGCTGACGCCCGCGAGCGCACCGGCGCTCGCAAGACTGCTCGACCGAGCCGGGGCGGGCGATCTGGTGGCAAGGGTCAAGGCCCATTACCAGGTGCCGCGTCCCTATCTCGGCACCGATGCGCCGATCTGCGAACCCAGGACCACCCATCTCGCGGAGAATGGCGACTATCCGTCGGGTCATGCCGCCAATGGCTGGCTCGAGGGGCTGATCCTCGCCGAGCTGATGCCGGATCGCGCCACAGCGATCCTCGCCCGGGCGCGGGCCTATGGCGAAAGCCGCGCCGTGTGCGGCTCGCACTCGGCGAGCGCGGTGCAGGCAGGCTGGATGGCGGGATCGGCGATATTCGCCACGCTCGGCGCCACGCGCGGCTTTCAGCGCGACCTGGAGGCCGCACGCGGCGAGCTGGCCTCGGTTCGCCCCCGCGCCTCCGCCTCCGATCCCGCGCAGTGCAAGGCCGAGCAGGCAGCGCTCGCAGGGCGCCCCTGGTGACCTGAACTATCTCGGCAAGCGTCACGAAATTGTCTCCAAACTGGTTCAGACCAGTTTGGAGACAATTGGCAGGAGCCCCATGTACCCCGCAAAGCCCGCACCTGGCTCCAGCCACCCCCTGACCCTGCTGCTCGGCGGACTGGCGGCGTTCGGCGCCTATTTCGCGATGTATGCCTTCCGCAAGCCATTTGCGGCGGCGACCTTCGCCGATGTCGGCGGCTGGCATTTCGTGATCGACTACAAGACGACACTGCTGATCGCTCAGGTGCTCGGCTATGCCCTGTCCAAATTGATCGGCGTGCGCGTGATCGCGGAGTTCGGCCGCAAGGGGCGCGCGGCGCTGATCCTGCTGCTGATTGGTATGTCATGGCTTGCGCTGGTGCTGTTCGCGCTGGTGCCGCCGCCCTGGACCATCGCCTGCCTGTTCCTGAACGGCCTGCCGCTGGGCATGATCTGGGGCCTGGTATTCAGCTATGTCGAGGGTCGTCGTGTGTCCGAGCTGCTCGGCTCGATGCTGTGCGCAAGCTTCATCCTCTCCTCCGGCGTCGTGAAGTCGGTCGCGGTGCTCTTCCTCCATGCCGGGGTGCCGGAGACCTGGATGCCGGCGGCGACGGGCGCAGCGTTCGTGCCGTTGCTGCTGGTATCGCTCTGGTGGCTCGAGCGGATGCCGCCGCCCGATGCCCGCGACGAGGCCGAGCGTACCGTGCGCGTGCCGATGCTGCGCGCCGACAGGGCCGCCTTCCTGCACGAGCACGGGCTGTCGCTGCTGCTGTTGGTCGCGGGCTATGTGATGCTGACGGCAATCCGCGACTTCCGCGATAATTTTGCCGCCGAACTATGGGCCGCGATGGGACATGGTGGGGAGGCGGCGATGTTCTCTGCGAGCGAGCTGCCGGTCGCGGTGATCAGCCTGACCGGGCTCGCCGCGCTGATGCTGGTACGCGACAACATGCGCGCGCTGCTGGCGATGCACGGCGTGATCATCCTCGGCGCGCTGCTGCTCGGTTTCTCGACGCTGGCATTCCAGGCGGGGCTGCTCGCGCCACTCCCCTGGATGATCCTGACAGGCGCGGGACTGTATCTTGCCTATACGCCCTTCAACGCGATGCTGTTCGACCGGATGATCGCGGCGATCGGCAAGGCGGGCAATGCCGGCTTCCTGATCTATATCGCCGATACCTCGGGCTATGCCGGCAGCGTCGCGCTGCTGCTGTTCCGCAGTCTGGCGGCGCCCAGGATGGACTGGCTGCCCTTCTTCATCGACATTTCCTATATTACCGCGGTGATCGTGGGCGTGTTGACGCTCCTCTCCGCACTCGGCTTCGCGGTACGCGGCCCGTCCAGGAGCGCATATGCCGCAGCATAATCTGATCGTCGTCGGCGCCGGCATTGTCGGTCTCGCCCATGCGCTCGCTGCCGCGCGCCGGGGCAAGCGCGTGCTGGTGCTGGATCGCGACGCCCAGGCCAATGGCGCCTCCATCCGCAACTTCGGCTTCGTCACCGTCACCGGCCAGGAGCGCGGGCGGGTCTGGGAGCTTGCAATGCGCAGCGCCGCGATCTGGCGCGAGGTGGCGGCGCCGGCCGGGATTGCAATCGAACAGGAAGGGCTCTTGCTCGCCGCCCAGCGGCCCGAGGCCGTGGCGGTGATCGACGCCTTCCTCGCAACCGAAATGGGCCGGGGCTGCACCCGCCTCGACGCGGCGGCGCTGGCGGAGCGCTGGCCGATGGTGCGCGGCGGGATGGCGGCCATGCAGAGTCCGCACGACCTGCGCGTCGATTCGCCGCTGGCGATCCCGAAGCTCGCCCGCTGGCTTGCCGCCGTCCACGGGGTCGACTTCGCCTATGGCGTTGCGGTTCATGGCGTCGATACAGGCATCGTCCGATCGAGCATCGGCACGCATGAGGCGGAGGCAGTGATCGTCTGCCCGGGCGACGACTGGGCTACCTTGTTTCCCGATATCTACGCCGAAGCCGGTGTCACCCGCTGTAAGCTCCAGATGCTCCGGCTCGCGGCGCCGGGATGGCGGCTGCCGGCGCCGGTGATGAGCGATCTCAGCATGGTGCGCTATCTCGGCTACGCGGCTCTGCCCGAGGCGGCGGCGTTGCGCACCCGCCTCGAGGCGGAAGCGGCGGAGGCGCTGGCGCACGGCGTCCACCTGATCGCCGTGCAGGGCGCGGACGGATCGCTGGTGGTAGGAGACAGTCACGACTATGCGCCGACCCCCAGTCCCTTTTCCACGGCAACGATCGATGACGCGATTCTGGACGCCTATGCAGCGGTCCTGGGTGCGCCGCCGGCCGTAACCGGACGCTGGACGGGCACCTACGCGTCCGCCGCGGGGCATAGCATCGTCCGGACGCCGGCGGAGGGCGTCCGACTGGTTGTCGTCACCAGCGGCACCGGCGCCTCGACGGCCTTCGCACTGGCAGAGGACGTCCTCGCCACTCTCACAGGGGAAAACTGATGCATCCGAAGCTCAAGGCCGTGGTGTTCGACTGGGCGGGAACGATGATCGATTTCGGCAGCCGCGCCCCCGTAGTGGCGTTGTGCAGGGTTTTCGAGCGGGCCGGGGTCCCGGTGCACGAGGCCGAGGCGCGCGCAGACATGGGCATGGCGAAGCGCGATCATATCCGCGCGCTGCTTGGCGTTCCTCGCGTCGCCGAGGCATGGGCCGTGCAGCACGGCAGGGCGGCGAGCGAGGAGGACGTCGCGGCCTTGTTCGAGGCGATTGGCCCGATGATGCGCGAAGCGGCACGTGACCATGCCGAGTTGATCCCCGGCGCCGCGGATATCGCAGGACGACTCCAGGCGAAGGGCGTCGCGGTGGGATCCTGCACCGGCTATACCCGCGAGATGATGGCCGATATTCTACCGCGTGCCGCCGAGCAGGGCTATCGGCCGGACATGCTGGTGTGCGCGGGCGAGACGCCACAGGGTCGCCCCTCCCCGCTGATGCTGTGGAAGAACCTCGTCGAACTTGGCGCCTGGCCGGCGAGCGCCTGCGTGAAGGTCGACGATGCGGAAGTCGGCATTGCCGAGGGTCGCGCGGCAGGCGTCTGGACGGTCGGCGTCGCGGCCAGCGGCAACGCCGTGGGGCTGTCGCGCGCGGCACTGGCCGCGCTTGCGCCCGAGGACCGCGCCCAACGGATCGCGCACGCCAGAACCGCGCTCACCAACGCCGGGGCCCATGTCGTGATCGAGACGGTCGCCGACCTGCCGGCGGCGCTCCGCGAGTTGCCGATCGGTTAGGCCCCCTGTCCATTCGCGGACAGCGAGCCTTCGTCCGCAACCAAATGCCGTAGCACACGGTGTTCGAGCACCAACAGCGCGCTGACGTCGTTGCTGCGCATGACGAGTCCATCGGCGAGCGGCCCCGCGGCGCGGCGCACGGCACCGGCCAGGCGCAGGAACTCCGGTCGCGATCGCCCACCAACGCCATGCAGCACGCAGAGCTGGCGCCAGTCGTGCACGAAGCTCTCCAGCAGCATGCCGAACCGCGCGGCGCGGGCCCTGGCTTCGGCGGTATCGGTGGCGACGGCCAATTCCATGCGCAAGTCGTCCACCAGCAGCTGCACTTCGGCCGCGGGCATCATCGGCGATCGCTGGGCGGCCTCGCAGAGCAGTTGCGGACTGGCCCCAGGATCCCAGGCAATGGTCCGCCACTGCCCGCGTGGCGGCGCCTCTCCGCAGGCGAACTGCCAGAACGCAGCCGTGCCGGTGGTATCGGCAACGAGATGGATGCGTTCCGCGCTGGCGTTGTTCTCCACATGATGCCGGCGCCAGTTGTCGAAGATCCAGGCCTCGCCCGCGGCCATGTGGACGGATTGGCCGTCGCAGTGAAAGCTGACCTCCGGCCGGGTGAAGATCGGAATGTGCAGCCGCACCCGCGTATGCCAATGGTAATTGATATCGGCATGCTCGGGTACACTCGCCCCTGGTGCGAGGCGCATCAGCCTCGAGCGGCTCCACACCACGCCGAAGCCCGCGAGGATCTGGCGCGCGTAGGGCATGGCAGTGAGCCAGCACGTCGGCAGCATCTGCCCCTGATGCGAATCTGTCTCACCGCCACCGTTGCTGATCAACCGGGCCGCGCTGTTGCCGGGCACGCCATCCGGATGCGGCACCCATGCGTCGGCCGGCAACCCCGCGACCTCGGCTTGCAGGCGCAGCGCATCGAACAGCACAGGGAGTTGGAAGAAGGGGCGCGACAGTCGCATCGGTCAGGTCCTGTAGCCGGTCAACGCGTCGCCCAGCCTGTCGCGCAGCGGCGCAAGCCAGGGCGCATAGCGCCGCCATTGATCGAGCCCTTCTCGGCCGATGGGCTGGCGAACCTGCTCGGAGCTGGCCGTGCGCACGCTGCGCCGCGTCTGGTGAAAATCGAGGCAGGCGGGCTCGAAGGGCAGCCCGATACGCTCCAGCAGGCGCCGCACGCTGCCTTCCAGGTCCCCGACCACATCCTCGTACTGCACCCTCAACACGCGCGCCGGCAGCACGCGGTCCCAATGGCGCATGAGGTCGAGATAGACGCGGTAGTGGCGGGCGATGTCATCAATGCCGTAGGTGAATTCCTGGTTGGTGGTGCCGAACAGCTGCTTGAGGTTGCTGAAGCAGCAGGCCATGGGTTCGCGCCGCGCATCGATAATGGTCGACCGCGGCAGGATCAGGTTGATCAGGCCCACATGCCAGAAATTGTTGGGCATCTTGTCGATGAAGAACCGCCGGCCCAGCCGGCGATAAATGCGGGTTTCGGCCAGAAAGCGATCGCCGAGCGCCCTCGCCTCCACGGCCGTCAGGCGCAGCAACGCGTCGGGATGCAGCGGCAAGCCGCAATCGGGATCACTGCCGCAGAGTTCGCGGGCATATCGGTCGATCAGGGTCAGTTCCTGCGTGCCCTCGACCTGGGAATGGGAGGCCAGGATCTGCTCGATCAACGTCGAGCCCGAGCGCGGCAGGCCGAGGATGAAGATGGGCGACGGATCGTCCACGCCCCAGCCGGCGCGGGCAGCGAAGAATTCGGCGGTCAATGCCTGCCTTGTTCGGAGAGCGCAGGATTCGGCGACGTCCGGCCGATGGCGCCCCGCAGCCCGCCGCAACGCATTG
>Ga0255338_1001875_pt1 | contig 35671 bp, 25 predicted proteins | sample MeOH1_35cm_T4_19_FD_203715 | JGI IMG/M metagenome (GOLD analysis project Ga0255338, IMG submission 203715) | Sandy soil microbial communities from University of British Columbia, Vancouver, Canada - MeOH1_35cm_T4_195 | ecosystem: Engineered > Artificial ecosystem > Sand microcosm > Unclassified ...
AGGCCAGCCACGCCAGCCAGCCCGGCCCGTTGGGCTGGTTGCCGGTGAGGTTGCCGGACACGATCATGTTCTGCCGCTCGTCGTACTTGCGCGGCAGGGGGCGCGGCTGGATGGAGAGCACGTCCGGTCGGGTGGCGATCTCGTAGAGATCCTTCACCGTCAGGTACGTGTGCACGTTCACGTAGCCCAGGGACTCCTGGATCGTGCCGCCCTTCGACTGCAGGCGCTGGATGAGCGCCAGCGTCTCGCCGTTGGCCTCCTCATCCTTGATCAGCTGGACCTCGAAGGTCTCCGAGTTGGCTGTCTGGATGGAGGGGTTGAGCTTGAAGTCGTTCAGGTACTCGCCGTTCCACTGGATGGCCCCGGCGGCCTTCGTGGAGATCTGCTGATCCAGGGCGCTCAGCGCGGTGGCGTCGCCGTACACGAGGTAGGCGTTGTTGGGGATGTACGAGACCACCTGCACGCCGGTGGACTCCAGCTGCTTGTACCACTCGGGCTGGATGGGGCCGGAGAACTGCACCAGGTGGAAGCGCTTGCCGCTGGCCTGCAGCTTCATGCCGCGCAGCGACTGGCCGTGCGCAGAAGCGGTGTCGATCGTGCCCGCGTTCAGCAGGATGTCGTTGAACTCGTCGCGGAGCTCGGCGCCTTCCGGCAGCGAGGCCAGCGCCTTGTCATCCACCTGCACCAGCTGGAACGCGCCGTAGTCGGCGAGCACCTGGACGCTGGCGCCGCGCTTCTGGAGCTCCTGCGCCTGCTCCGCGCTGAGCTGCACCTTGTGCGCCGCCAGACCTGCGCGAACGCCCTCGAGCTGCTGCGGCGCGGGGGTGTTCCCCGAGCCCTCGCAGCCCAACAGCGAGATCATTCCGACCAGCCCGAGCACGCGCGTGCCCATGGCTCGCAGCCCTGTTCTGGGCAGCCGGCTTACTGAGTGTGTCATATGTTTTTGGCCCCGACATGCGAGCGCGGCGGTGAGCGGCATCCGCACGCGCTCGATGCGAATCCGGTCGAGGGGGGCCCACTGCGTGACGGGCTACCCACTCCAACAGCAAATGCAATTATCACGGCGAGAAAGGAAGTTTCAATTGGTCAACAAAACTTCGCACTCGTTGAAAAAATAGGAAGAAACGGCTTGCCGAGGGAAGCCCGGGCGTGCCCAGCAGCCGGGCAGCCAGCGCGGTCCAGAGAGAGATCGACTCGACACGCCCTGAGCGCCTATGCATCGGGCCATGAAGTCCGTCGGCGCGCGCGTCCGCAGCCCCTACGTCGCCTGGGGGATTGGCCTCGGGGTCCTGGCGATGGTGGCCGGCCTCGCGCTGCGAGCCACCGCCGCCGAGGTGCGCACTCCCGTGGAGCTGGGCCCCGTCCCGTACTCGGGCTCCGTGTCCTGCCGGCCGTGCCATCCGGACCACTACGAGAGCTGGCGCCGCACGTTCCACCGGACGATGACGCAGGAGGCCTCGGGAGAGGCGGTGCTGGGGGACTTCAGCGGGGTGAGCTTCACCTACGCGGGGATAACGTCCCGGTTCCTGCGGGACGGCGATCGCTACGTCATCGAGACGCTGGACGGGGAGGGGCGCATGCGCCGCCAGGAGGTGGCGCGCACGGTGGGCTCCCGGCGCATTCAGCAGTACCTGGTGCGCGAGGGGGACCGCTACATCCGCCTGCCGCTCGCGTGGGACATCGAGGCGCGGCACTGGTTCCACCTGGCGGGGGGCTTCCTGGATCCGGACGGGACGGACTTCAACTCGCACCGGGCGCTGTGGAATGCCAACTGCATCTTCTGCCACAACGTGAAGGCGCGCCCGGGCTACGACTGGCAGCGGGCGCGGTTCGACAGCCACGTGGAGGAGCTCGGTATCGCCTGCGAGGCCTGCCACGGGCCGGGGGACACGCACGTCGCCCGCAACACGCTGCCGCTGCGCCGCTACTACCTGCACTACTCGGACAAGGAGGATCCGTCGATCATCAACCCGATGCGGCTGGAGCCGCTGAGGCGGATCCAGGTCTGCGGCCACTGCCACGGCCAGCGCATGCCGTCTCCGCTCGAGCGCATCCGCCAGTTCCTCTCCGAGGGAGATCCGTACACGGCGGGGGACAACCTCTCCACGTACACGCGGCCGCTCTACCGCGAGAGCCACCTGGAGGGGGTGGACGTGTCGCTGCGCTTCTGGAGGGACGGGACGCCGCGCCTCAGCGCCTACGAGTACCAGGGACTGCTGATGTCCAAGGACTTCCAGAAGGGCGGGCTGACGTGCCAGCACTGCCACACCATGCACGGCGGGGATCCGAAGGGGATGATCACCCAGGAGAAGCGCGGGCCCGCGGCGTGCCAGGAGTGCCACCCGGCCATCGTCGCCCGGGCCGCCGAGCACAGCCGGCACCGAGAGGGCTCCGCGGGCACGGACTGCTACGCCTGCCACATGCCGAAGATGGCGTACGGCATCATGCGGATCCACCCCACTCACCGCATCCAGGTGCCGGATCCCTCCCGGGCCTGGCGCCACGACATGCCGGAGGCCTGCACGCTCTGCCACACCGATCGGAGCGTGAAGTGGGCGGCGCAGACCCTGCGCAAGCAACAGGGTCTGCCGCCTCCGGAGGAGCTCCCCTCGGATCCCGCCTTCGATGTGGCCGAGAGCGTGAGGACGCTCCTCTCGGGAGACGTGGTGCAGCGCGCGGTGTCGGCGACGGCGCTGGGGGAGAAGCGCAGCGCTACGGCGCCGCCGCTGGCCCGGCTGTGGGCGGTGCCCTTCCTCCTGCAGGGGATGGAGGACGACTACGCCGCCATCCGGCGCATGTCGTGGCTCTCGCTCGAGACGCTCGTGGAGCGCGCGGGAGAGGTGAAGCCCGCCGTGGCAGCCTCGGCGGGGCAGCTGCCGCGCTTCCAGCCCCAGGCCGCTCCCGAGGAGCGCGAGCGTGTGGTGCGGAGCTGGCGGGAGTGGTGGGCGGCGCTGGACAAGGGTGATATTCCCCGGCCGGACCCGGCGGTCCCGCTGGATGCCGCGCTGGAGCCGCTCCCAGCGACGGTCGAGCAGCTCCTGCGGAAGCGCGCGGCGCAACCTCCCATCCAGATAGGGGAGTGACGTGACGACCCAGAAGAAGACGGAGGCTCCTGCGGCTGAGGGCCGCGCCCGCGTGCATGCCCGGTTCGGGTGGACGCTGCTGCTCGTCTCGCTGGTGTTCGGGGCGGTGATGGAGACGCTGGAGGGCTTCCGGTGGGCGCCGCTGGTGCGGGACGCGTGGATGCAGCGGCTCTGGTCGCTGGCCCACTTTCACGGGGCGGCGTTCGGGCTGCTGAACCTCATCTACTTGCCGTGGGCGGACACGCGGGCGCTCAGCGAGGGCCGGCGCACGAGCGCCTCGCGGATGCTCATGGTGGGCAGCGCCGCGATGCCGCTGGGGTTCCTGCTGGGGGGCATCGGCCACCCCGAGGGGGATCCGTCCATGGGCATCTTCCTGGCGCCCGTGGGGGCCCTGTTCATCATCTACACCGTCGCTGTCCAGACGCTCGCGGCGTGGCGGGGCCCGAGCGCCTGACGCAAGCTCAGCTCGCCTTCGTGGCTCGGCGCTCGACCTGGTCGCACAGCAGCCCTCCGAGCATGTGGAACTCGAGATAGGCGCGGGCCACATCGAGCGCTCCCGGGAGCTCGGTGGACTGAGCTCCCAGGAGCACCTGCCCCTCGCCACCTTCGAACCGGAAGGCCAGCGTCTCGTTGCGCTCCAGGCCACGCTCACGCACGCGCGCGAGCAGCGGCAGCTGGTCCAGTCCGAAGAGGAAGAGATCTCTCTGGACGACCTCCGGCAGCCAGCGCGTGGACATCGCCGTCAGCTTCATCTCCCAGGCTCCTGCGCGCAGCTGCTCCGCGAGCGAGGGCCGTGGCTGTCCATGCTGGACCTGCGCCGGGCCTCGCAGGGCCCGCAGCTCCGCCCTGGCGAGCATCCACTCGAGCCCGAGCGCGCCGAAGCCGACGGACAGATCCGCCACGCGCCCGTCCGGTGTTGCGCCCCCCTCTCCCGACGCGTCGAGGTTGTCGCGCAGGGCCATGATCGATCGGACGATCCGCAGGGCCCACGATGGCTTGGAGACGAGCGCCTGCACCCGCTGCTCGTCGAGCACCTTCTGCTCATGCTGTCCGTCGGTGACGATCACCTCGAAGGGCTCGAACTCCGCGGCGGTGAGGTCCTCTGCGGTGCGCAGGTGGCGGTGGAGATCCAGGGAGATCTTCTGGCCGCGCTTGAAGATCTTGAGGTGGATGCCAAACGGCGTCGCGAGCCCGCTGGCCGTGGTGCCGCTCGCCAGGAACATGAGATCGGCGATGGGACGCTTGTGCTTGTAGACGTGCTCGTTGTGCACACGGATGAGCCGTCGCGCGCGATCGATCGAGACGACCGAGTCCGAGTCGTCGAGCACGAGCCGGTTGCTGTCATGGGCGCCCCGGCGGCCGACGCCCGCCAACGGGCAGAGCACGCGGCCCTGGAAGTAGTACACGCCTCGTGCGTTGTAGCTCTCAGTGCTCATGGGGACACGCTCCTGAGGGATGCGGAAGGGGAACCCGCGGAGAGGCCCGGCTGGTGCCGGCCCAGGAGATGGGCCAGCCCCTCCTCCGCGGCGAGCATCATGACCAGCGCGGTTGCGGCCAGGAGGGCGCGGGCGGGCCAGGGCCGGCGCACGAAGCGGGCCAGCTCGGGGCTGGGACCGTGGGCGAGGTTGACGTTGAGCGCGGGCGGAGTGGCCCAGTAGCTGATCACCTGCAGGACCAGGAAGCTGGCCCAGGCCACCAGGGCCGCGCCGGAGGGAACGCCGGAGCGCATCATCGCGGGGAGGGCAGCCACGCTCGGCAGGACGTGCGCGAGCACCTCGAGCGGGCGCGTGGTCCTCCGGGCGGCCGCGTAGACGAGCCAGGAGGGGATGCCGACGCCGAGGTGAAAGACGAGCGCCGCGCCGACCAGGGAGGGAGCCTGGGCCAGCAGGCCGATCACGAGGACGGCGGTGGCGACATGGCAGCCGAACAGCAGCTCGCTCCACAGCCCGGAGCGCCGCTTCTCCAGGCCATAGGCGAGCAGGAGCGCGAGGAGCCCGAGGGCGAACGCCACGTCGACCGCGTACACGGGGCCTCCTCCGTCAATCGAGTTCACAGAGGAACGCCAGCTCTTCGCGCAGGGCGCGGGTGAAGTCGGCCAGCGTCTGCTCCGCGATGTCGAAGCGGGGCAGGAGGCGCAACACGGTCCAGTCGTGGCCGCACACGAAGCAGAAGTAGCCGCGGCGGTACAGCCGGTGGCACAGCAGCGGCCCCACGGTGGGGCGGTGCCCCAGATCCGGCATCCCGAAGTGCTCGAAGGACAGCCAGGGGTGCTGCGTGGGGGTCAGCTCGATGCCGATGATGAGGCCCTCGCCGCGGACCTCCTTGAAGAGGGAGAGCCCGTGCAGCGCCTCGCGGATTCCTTGCCGGAACGACTCACCCACGGTGCGGATGCGCTCGATGGAGGCGTCGGTGATCAGATCGAGCGCCGCATGGCCCGCCACACAGACCATGGCGCTGCCGCTGAACGTGCAGTTGTGCGCCTCGGCCGTCTCGAAGTTCCGGCCATAGGCGCGATCGAACAGCTCGCGCGAGGTGAGCATCGCCGAGAGGGGCAGCAGGCCGCCGCCGAGGTGCTTGCCGAAGACGACCGCGTCGGGACGGCGTGGCCACGTCTGACTGGCGAGGAAGCCCCGCCCTGTGCGCCCAAGCCCGGTCTGGACCTCATCGGCGACCAGCAGGGTGCCGTGCCGGGCCGTGAGCTCGCACAAGGCGGCCAGGTACTCCGTAGGCAGCGGGCGCACGCCCCCCTCGAGCTGGATGGGCTCGGCGATCACCGCGGCGACGTCACCGGCCCGGAGCGCGGCCTCCAGTGCGTCGAGATCTCCAAAGGGCAGCGTCCCGACGCCGGGCAGGTGGGGCTCGAACAGATCGCGGAAGGTGCTCTTCGTCATCAGGCCGCAGCTGCCCATGGTGCAGCCGTGATAGGCGCCATCGATCGACAGGACCCGCGGCCTGCGTGTTACCGCGCGGCCCAGCTTGAGGGCGGCCTCCACGGCCTCGCTGCCCGAGCTGGCGAAGAAGGCATTCGAGTAGCCGGTCCGCTCATACAGCCGCCGGGCCAGGCTGCCCGCGTACGGGTTGACGCGGGACGGGAACCAGGAAGGAGAGTCGGAGTCGAGGAAGGCCCGAAGCGCCTCGGTAATGGCGGGCTGGCGGTGGCCGAAGGACTGGGTGCCATGGAAGTCCTCGACGGTGCGCCCGTCGGCGTCCACGAGCCGACCGTCCCGAGTGGCCACGACATGCGCGGGCTCACCGGTCAGGGTGGCGCGCAGCGAGACGAGCGGGTTGACGAACCGGGCGAAGTCCTCGAAGCCGGTGCGGAGGATGTCGCTCACTCGGCTCATCTCACTCTCCCATGAAGACGGGCACCTTGAGCACCAGGCCGGCCTGCACGTGCATCCGCAGGGCGTGGGCGTCCGCGTCATAGAGGCACGGCGCGCCCAGGTAGATCCCGAGCACCCCGAGCGTCAGCATGCCCCGGGCCTGGAGTCCAGCGTTGAACTTGCCCGTGCGGCCGCTGTACTCGCCGAGCAGGCCCGCATCCACGCCCACGGGGCCCCAGCCCAGCTCGGGGCCGAGGCTCAGGCGCGAGGCCCGGTTGGGCAGCACCTGGACGAAGTCGACATAGCCGCCGAACCACCAGAAGTCCGCTCCCGGGAGCTTCACGGCGCTCGCCTCGAAGCCCACGGCCTTCCAGACCTCGTCCGCGAACAAGGCGCCATCCGTCCCGGGGAGCCCGGTGAGGCCCAGGTTGACGCCGAGCAGCAGGTAGCGGCCGGGCTCGGGACTGGTGGCCAGGCGGGGCGCCTTCTGGGTGTCGCGGGCGCGGCGCTGCCAGGCCTCCGCGTGGCTCGGAGTCGACAGGAGGAGCGACGCGAGCGCGAGGAGCAGCGTGAGCAGGGCGGTCCCGCTCCGCGTGCGGAGGAGTGCCGGGGCCCTGAGGGGGAGGGTCATGTCCGCATGATGCCGGGAAGCGGCGCGTGCGCACCAGGGGCACAGGGCTTCTTCAGCGGGGATCCTCCGGGCGGACGTGGAGCACCTTGCGGAGGAACTCCCGGGTCCGTGGCTGCGAGGGCTGGGAGAAGATGACGGAGGGAGGGCCCTGCTCCAGCACGGTGCCCGCGTCCAGGACGACGACGCGATGGGCCACCTCGCGGGCGAACCCCATCTCGTGGGTGACGACGAGCATGGTCATCCCCTCCCGGGCCAGACCCAACATCACCTGGAGCACCTCGTCCGCCAGCTCGGGATCGAGCGCGGAGGTGGCCTCGTCGAAGAGCATGACCTCCGGCTCCATGGCCAGCGCGCGGGCAATGGCCACCCGCTGCTGCTGACCTCCCGAGAGACGGGCAGGGTACTCGTCCTTCCTGTCGAGCAGTCCCACGCGCTCCAGCAGCCGCAGGCCGAGCGCCTCCGCCTGGGCGTGTGGCAGCCCCTTCACCCGCCTGGGCGCCTCGATGACGTTGCCGAGGGCCGTCATGTGGGGGAACAGGTTGAAGCGCTGGAAGACCATGCCGATATGGGTGCGCTGCCGATCCACCTCGGCCTCGGGGCGGGACACGAGCCGTCCGTCTCGCTCCTTCCGCCCCAGCAGCTCGCCGCGCAGCCAGATGCGTCCCTGGGTGGGCTCCTCCAGATAGTTGAGGCAGCGCAGGAGCGTGGACTTGCCACAGCCGCTGGGACCGATGATGACGACGACCTCGCCCGAGGCGACCTCCAGGTCGATGCCCCTGAGCACCTCTCGCTCGCCGAAGGACTTGCGCAGCCCCTCGACACGGATGATGGGCCCGCTCATGTTCCCCGAGCCTCCAGCCGCCGCTCCAGCCGCTGGGCCAGGGCCGACAGCGCGGCGACGATGATCAGGTAGCCGATGGCCGCCCAGGCATACACCTCCGGGCGCAGGTACGTGCCCGCGAGCTGCTTTGTCTCGTAGAGCATCTCCGGCAGGGCGATGACCATGACGAGCGAGGTGTCCTTGGAGAGGGCGGCCAGCTCGTTGACGAGCGGGGGGATGAGGCGGCGGAACGTCTGCGGGAGGATGACCCGGCGCATGGCCAGCTCATGGCTCATGCCGAGCGCCCGAGCCGCCTCCATCTGCCCCTTGTCGATGGACTCGATGGCGGCGCGGAAGATCTCCGCGATGTAGGCGGCGGCGTTGAGCGACAGGGCGGTGAGGCCCGCGGCCATGGGCCCCAGCCGGACCCCCAGCATCAGCGGGAGGGCGAAGAAGATGAAGAGGAGCTGCAGCAGCAGGGGCGTCCCGCGGAACAGGGTGATGTAGGCCACGGCCACGCCACGGATTCCCCGGCGGCGGGAGATGCGCGCCAGCGCCACGAGCAGCCCCAGGGTGATGCCGAACCCCCCGGAGCCGAGCGTGAGCTGCAGCGTCACCCCCAGTCCCTGGAGCACGCGGGGCAGCACCACCTCGCTGGAGAAGGACCAGAAGCCCTGCGGCTTCGCCGCCTGCCCCAGCTCGCCGCCGAACCAGTGTTCGGAGAGACGCTTCAGCTCTCCGCTGCGCTGGATGTCCCCGAAGGCTTGGGAGATGGCGGCGGTCAGATCGGCGTCCTGCTTGTTGATGGCGATGCCGATGGGCTCGGGCTCGAGGGCCTGGCCGGTGATGATGAAGGAGTCATCCCGCCGGGAGAAGAAGCGGCCCACGGGCTCGTCGATGACGATGACGTCGGCCTGGCCGGACTTCACGGCGGCGAAGCACTCGGTGGCGCCGGGGAAGGGGCGGAGCTCCCGGACGGCGACGCCGCGCTGCTGGAGCTGCTGCACCCACCGTTGAGAGGTGGTGTTCGTCTGGACGGCGACGCGCTGGCCCGCGAGCTCCTCCTCGGTGCGGATGTTGCGGCCCTGGGTGGTGACGAAGACCTGGGACATGCGCGCGTACTCGACGAAGTCGACCTGCTGCTGGCGCGCGGGGGTGATGTTCATGGACGAGAGGATGATGTCGTAGCGGCCGGAGGTGAGCCCGGCGAGGATGCCGTCCCAGTCCATGACGACGAACTCGGCGGTGACGCCGAGCCGGCGTGCGATCTCCCGGGCCAGATCGACGTCGAAGCCCACGGGCTGACCCTTCTCCAGGAACTCCATGGGCGGGTAGGTGGCATCGATGGCCACCCTCAGCACGCCCGCGGCCTGGATCCGGGCCAGGGCTCCTCCCGAAGTGGTGGCAGGCACGGCGGGTGGGCTGCGCGGCTCATCGCCCGAGGCGAGGACTGGAAGCAGCAGCCCTAGCAGGAGACATCCGGCCGCAATCCCCCAGCGCCTCAGGGTGATCCCAAGTTCCAGGTTCACGCGAGAGCATTCCGCGCATGCCGGTGAACCAGAGGATTCACGGGGAGATGAGAGGAGGTATCCATGTGGAGGCCGACCATGACGGACATGCATATCAGCCACGCGGGAAGCCCTGCGCGGCCAGCACGAAGAATCGTGTCGGAACCTGTGCACAGGGATGGGCGCTCTGTCGGCGGCGCATGGCGAGAACCTGTCTGACAAGTAGACAGGTTTGTCCCGCGAAGGCCGCTTTGGGAACGCCGTACGGGCCTTCGGGGTGTACTGGATGCGCACTGCCTGCGTCTCGCCGCAGATGAACAGGCGCCCGTTCGCGACCTGCCGCTCAGGCGCCCTCAGCGCGTCCGCAAGCGCTTTGGCGGTCGTCGGCTCATTTTCCTTGCTTATGGGGGCGGCGGCTCAGGCTCCTGCGCCTTCTTGCGCACCCGGACGCGCAGCTTCGGGTGCTGCGGATCCTCGTCGACGTCCACGTCGATCTCCGCCCCTTCGCCTTCCTGGCGTCGCAGTTCCTCGATGAGCCGTTGCCGGGCTTGCTCGCGCTCCTCGGGAGAGGCCCCGGCGCGGAAGAGCGAGTGGCCCACCACGCCCAGCAGGTTGTCGCGCACGCGCCCCTTGAGGCTCGTCACCTCCATGGAGACGCCCGAGAGTTCGGGCATGGCACGCAGCCGCTCCAACCCCTGCGCATCCTGCGCGAGCTGGTCGCCAGGCGCTCGAGCGGCCCCGCCCCCAGGTCGGGCACGGCGGCGGCGGCCTCCTCGGGCACCATCCCCGCCCGGCTGCGCGCGTCGTCCACGAGCGCGTTGCGAGCCATGGACAGGGCGTACACCAGCACCGAGCCCTTCCGCGGATCGATGCGATCGAGTGACTCGAGCAGCCGGAAGAACACCTGGCCTGCCAGCTCCTCCGCGTCCGTGGCGCTTGGGACACGGCGGCGGAGGTAGCGCGAGACGGGGGCATACAGGGCCCGGTACAGGTCTCGGAAGGCCTCGCGGTCCCCGCGCTGGCTGCGGGCAACCAGTCGTGACAGCCACGCATCGCGAAGGGGCCAGGGGAGGTGGGGCATCGCCAGGGGTCCGAGCCGTGTGAGCCCTACTCCTTCTTGATGATCTTCACCACCTTCTTGACCGTGCCCTTCTCCCCGTGCGGCTCCCTCAGCTCACGGAGCCCGTCCAGCTTCGGGCGGTCCTTCGGGTCGAGCGTGGTGACCTGGATGTCCGCCGAGGCCAGCACCGGGAAGGTGTCCCGGAGCGTCTGGGGGATGTCAGCCGGGGGCACGGTGCCGCCCCACAGGTCCACGGTGAGCTCCTGCTGCCCGTCTACCTGGCGGCGCTGCACCCGGACCTGATGCTCTCCGCCGACACTCTCGAGCGACTCGACCACCTTCTCGGGGTCCGGGAGCTGACCGCTCGTCTCGGCGAGCTTGACGGTGACACGCGTGCCGGGCTCTGCGGGGGGAGAGGCCTGGGCGGAGAGCGAGAGGAAGCTGAGGACGACGAGGACACGGCTCCACATCATTGCGCGCATGGTGCGCCTCCTTTGGCGGTGAGTGCCGATGGGAGATACGGACCTCGCGTGAAAGTGTGACAGGCGCACGGTGCCAGCGCCGCGCAGCCGGTCTCCGCTTTCTTTTCCGCTGAGAAATCGGGAGCTGCCGAGCACGCGAACAGGCGCCCGCACTGTCTGCCCCCCAGCGTATACGGGTCCACCCTGCGAGCCCGCTGCGGCTTAATGGGACGTGCCCTTCGCACCGGGCGCAACTCGACATTCACCTAGACAGATCCGGAGAATCTCATGTCCGAACAGCACACTCCTAGTAACGGCTCGCGCTTCCATGCCGGCATGCTGCTCCCTCGCGGCAACAACGCCGTGGCGACGAGCCTCTTCGAGGAATTACCCTCCGCCACGCGGGAGACCGACAGCGCGGAGGGGATGCAGGTGTACTCGCCGAAGACCCGCGTGGACCTGGAGAGCCTGATGTGGCTCGGTCCTCCGGGACCACTCGGCGGAGAGGTGCTCTCCGGTGAGCCGCGGCTCTATGGCCGGTTCGACTTCCGCGAGGGCAACGTGGCCGCGGGGGTCTTCATGGCCACCACCGGGCTGATCCGCGTCACCTTCCCGTTCACCGAGCACGCCACCATCCTCGAGGGCGAGGTCACCCTCACCGACGAGGCGGGCCAGACCCGGTCCCTCAAGGCGGGCGACTCCTACTTCATCCGCCAGAACCAGGTCATCCTCTGGGACGTGAAGGGCCAGCACGTCCTCAAGAGCTTCTTCAACATCACGGAGCAGTAGGCCGCCAGGACGCGGCAGCGTGTTCCCGAGGCCCGCGGGCCCGCTCAGGCGAGCCCGCCCTCGATGCGAGACACGAGCATCTGCAGGGCCGCCCGCTGCGCGTCAGCGAGGCGGCCCGTGCGGTCGCAGAGGGCAAGGAGCTGCTCGGCCGACTCGCGCGCCATGGCGGCCAGCGGAGACACCGCCGCGAGCGTCCCGGTGAGCTCGATGAGGGAGCGCAACGTCGAGGCATCGTCCCGCACGTCCGGGAGGAAGCGGATCTTCCCCTCGGGCCGTGCGCACGTCTCCCGGACGAGCCGCTCCAGCCAGCGGGCGGTGGCCTCGATCTTGGGGTAGTCGAGCTTGTCCGGCGTGTCCTCGGGCGTGTGGTAGTGGCGCCAGCGCCCATTGGTGAGGAAGAGGAACGGCACGCCGCGGCGCCAGAAGCCCCAGTAGTCCGAGAGGGGAGGCACCGTCTCGGCATCGAACCGCCGGATGACGACCCCTGGCTCCGCCCGGGCCAGACGATCCACCAGCGCCCCCGTGCCCTCACTCCGCTCGGCCCCGAGCGCGAACACGGACTGGCTGAGCTCCGCCGGCACGCCCTCGGGACCCACCGCATGGCCGACCAGGTCCATGCAGACCATCAGATCAATGCTGACCAGCGGCACGGTGGGGTGGCGCGCGTAGTGCTCCGAGCCCATGCCCTCCGAGAGGAAGTAGGGGGGCTCCTCCCCATCGAACGCGGCGAACAGGACGCCTCGGCCTCTCGGCGGGCTCCGGCGGAGGGCTCGGGCGACCTCGAGCATGATCGCCACCGCCGCCGCGTTGTCATCCGCGCCATGGAAGGTGTGGCCGTCCTCGTGGCCCAGGTGATCGTAGTGGGCCGCGACGAGCACCCACCGCTCCTGCTCGCCCCGGAGCGGGGCGAGGATGTTCGCCCCTCCGCAGCCGGGGACGGGCTGCTCCACGGGCTCCAGCCCGGCCTCCCGGAAGGCCTCCACCACGAGGGCCCGGGCGGCCTTGCCTCCCGCACTGCCGGGGGCTCGGCCGGCACACTGACTCGAACAGAGGTCCTCGATAAAGGATCGGAGGGACATGGCGGTAGGCCGGAGAGCGCGCTGGGTCAGCGGTTGATGCGGAACGTGATGACGGTGCCCGCGTGATCGGAGGGCCAGAGGCCCGAGGCGGTCCTGTCGCCGAGCTCGTCACCGACGACCTCGGCCGACGTCGGCTGGATGCCCTCACCGGCGTAGAACAGCAGGTCGATGCGCTCGTCGAGCGCGGAGGTGTTGGTGTCGAGCACCTTCTCACCGAAGCAGCAGGTGAAGCCGGGGCCCGAGCCCGCCACCGTCCAGGCGTCGGTGTAGCCCGCCTCGGTGAAGATCCCATAGGCGGGCGTCGAGCTCCCGGGGCCGGTGTTGAGGTCACCCACGAGGATGAGCGGCTGGGGGTAGCCCTTGAGGATCCCCACGAGCTCGTGGGCCTGCTCCTCGTTGGCGGGCATGATGCCCTCGAGGTGCGAGTTGACGAAGGTGAACTTCGCGCCGTTCACGTCCGCGTCCACCTTCGTGAAGCCGCGCGTGAAGGTGACGGAGCTGCCGCCCACGGCCACCTGGGCGTTGTGCACGTAGTTCTGCTCCACCTGCTCCGTCGTCTGGACGTCGCCGCGCGCGAGGATCACGTCATAGTCCGTCAGGCGGATGTCGGTGAGCTCGCTCGAGCTGCCCGAGAGCGCGGCCGGCAGCTCGGAGTCCCCGTTCTTCACCCGCGCGGCGATGCGGTAGTCCAGCCCGCGCTCCCTCAGCTTCGCCTGCAGCAGCCCGAGGAAGTCATAGGAGTCCACCAGCGCGTTGACCGCCCCGTTGGAGAAGAAGTCGCTCGGGTACTGCGTCCGGTAGAGCGAGACCTCCTGGAGGCCGACCAGCGCCGGGTTCTTCGCCTCGATCTCGGCCGCGAGCGCCCCAGCGCGCTCCGGGAAGTTCGTCGCCTGCACGGTGGCGTAGAGCTGTGCGGCGATGCCTGGGATCTCCTGCCTCGACTTGGCCTGAGAGAGCAGGAAGATGTTGCCACCCAGGTAGACGTTGCGCGTCATCACCGTGACGTCGACCGGGCCTGTGGGCTGCTTGTCGTCGTCTCCGCAGGCGGAGAGGAGCAGGGCGGAGCAGGTGAACAGCGGGACCAGCAGGTGCGGCCTGCGAAGCGAGAAAGGGCTCATGGCGCTCTTGCGAGTGAAAGGGGGGACATTCCCGGCGTGCGGGCGGGTGCAGGGGGCACCTCGCGCGCGAATGTACCAGGAGCGTCACGAGCGGGAAAACCTAGCACCTGGGGAGGCGCTGGGGCTGCACAGGGCTAGAGCGCGTAGAGCGAGAGCGTCCCTACCGCCGCCGTAGCCGGTGACATGTTGGCGACGAAGACGCTGGAGGAGCCCCAGTTGAACTGGAACGAGTACTGGTTGGCGCTGGTGGTGGCGTAGTAGCCGGCGGGCGGGGTGACGCCGGTGCCGGGCCCGGTGTTGCCCGCCGCGGAGTTGATGGCGATGACAAAGGCGTTGTTGCCCGAGGCGTCCGGGGGGCCGCCGATGAGGGCGAAGACGGTGAGCTGGGAGGTGTTGCTGGACATCGTCAGGTTCATGTACTGCGGCAGCGCCGTGCCCTGCGCGACCTGACCCGTGGCGAAGGACACCCGGGTGCCATCATTGGGGAGCTTCGCGGGAGTGACCCCCGGCAGCCCAGGGCCCAGGGCCGAGAGCCAGATGGGGATGTTCGAGCTGGTGGGGCTGATGTTGGTGACGCTCAGGTTGTTGGCCTGCCAGTTGTTGACCAGGATGTTGGGCTGGTTCTGCAGGGCGAAGGCCTGGAGCAGCTGGGGCTGGCCGCCCCCCGAGGTGACCGACAGCGTGCCCTGGCTGTTCTGCCGGGCCTGGTTGATGTACGCGAGCACCATGGAGCCGTTGGTCGTCTGCGGCATGTTCACGTTCTGCGTGGGCAGCAGCGTGGTGGGCAGACCGGTCCAGGCTGTCAGCACCGTGTTCCGATCGATGAGCTGGAGCTGGGACACTTTTCGGGGCGGAGAGGCCTGAGCCATGGGGCACTCCTGCGAGCGAGGGAAGGGAGGGAGGGGGCGCGGAGCCGCGCGGAGCGTGGGGAGAGGGGCTAGAGCGGGTAGAGCGACACCGTGCCCGCCGAGGCATTGCTCGCCGACATGTTGGCGAGGAAGAGGGTGGCGGCGCTCCAGTTGAACTGGAAGAAGTACTGGTTGCCGCTGGTGGTGGCGTAGTAGCCGGCGGGTGCGGGGACGCCAGTGCCCGGCCCGGTATTTCCGGCGGTGGAGTTGATGGCGATGACAAAGGCGTTGTTGCCAGAGGCGTCCGGCGGGCCTCCGATCAGCGCCATGATCGTGAGCTGCGAGCTGGAGTTGCCGAGGACGAGGTTCATGTATTGAGGAAGCGCCTGTCCCTGGGCTGTCTGGCCCGGGGCGAGCGCGACCTGCGTCCCATTGTTGGGGAGGTTCACGGGTGTCTGGCCCGGGAGGCCAGGGCCGACGGCCTGGATCCAGATGGGGGTGTTGGCGTTGGCGCTGATGTTGGTGACGCTCAGGTTGTTGCCCTTCCAGTTGTTGGTTTCGAGGCTGGGCTGGAGCGTGAGCGCAAAGGCCTGGAGCATGACGGGAGCGCTCGCGCCCGAGGTGAGCGAGAGCGTGCCCTGGTTGTTCTCCGTGGAGGCGTTCCGGTACGCCAGGATCATCGAGCCGTTGGTCGTCTGCGGCATGTTCACGTTCTGCGTGGGCAGCAACGTGGTGGGCTGACCGTCCCAGGTCGCGAGGACCGTATTCCGGTCGATGATCCGGAATCGGGGCTCTTTCCGGAGAGGAGAGTCCTGGGACATGGCCACTTCCTGGAGCTGAGGCTCCGGCGGGCACGAGGCCGCGCCGGAGCCCGGGGCGAGACGGGCCGTCTACAGCGGGAAGAGGGAGAGCGTGGCCGCCGCCGCGGTGGACGGCGACATGTTGGAGACGAAGACGTTGGAGGAGCCCCAGTTGAACTGGAACGAGTACTGGTTGGCGCTGGTGGTGGCGTAGTAGCCAGCGGGCGCGGGGACGCCCGTGCCGGGCCCGGTGTTGCCGGAGGCGGAGTTGACGGCGATGACGAAGGCGTTGTTGCCGGAGGCATCCGGCGGGCCGCCGATGAGGGCGAAGATGGTGAGCTGGGGGGTGTTGCTGGACATCGTCAGGTTCATGTACTGCGGCAGCGCCGTGCCCTGCGCGGCCTGGCCCGAGGTGAAGGGGACCGAGGTCCCGTTGTTGGGGAGCGCGATGGGGTTGATGCCCCCCAGCCCGGGGCCCACGGCCTGGATCCAGATGGGGATGTTCGAGGCGGTGGGGCTGATGTTGGTGAGGCTCAGGTTGTTGGACTTCCAGTTGTTGACCAGGATGTTGGGCTGGTTGAGCAGCGCGAAGGCCTGGAGCATCTGAGGCACGCTGCCGCCCGAGGTGAGCGACAGGGTGCCCTGGCTGTTCACCAGCGACATGTTCTGGTACGCGAGCACCATGGAGCCGTTGGTCGTCTGCGGCATGTTCACGTTCTGCGTGGGCAGCAGCGTGGTGGGCAGGCCCGTCCAGGCCCCCTGCAGCGCGTTCCGGTCGATGATGGCGAACTTGTGCTGGACTGCTTTCTCGTTGTGCATGGTGATGCTCCTGTGGGTGAGACGTTGTTGCAGCCGAAGGAACTCGCGGGAGGCTGCCTACCCGCTCCGGCGCATCCCTGACACCGAGCCCGGGAGGGGCTGTGCCGGCTGCGCCGGCTCGATGTCGGTGAGCGCCAGCTGGAGGTTGCGCAGCCGCAGCACCGGGGTGTTGGCGCTGCTGAGCTCCGCGTACAGCGTGATGTCGAACACGAGCATGGCTCCGGAGGGCTGGGCGTCCGCGCCGAAGCTCACCCCGTTCTTCTGGCTCCAGGCCGTGACGGCGCTGGCGTAGAGGCTCGCGAAGTCACTGATCTGCGACGGCTGCGAGCCGTCGATCTGGAACGACCGCGCGAGCTGCACCGGCACCAGAGGGGTGATGGGGTTGGGCCCCACCTGGCCGCCCGCCGAGGCCGGGAGCGCGTACTGGTAGCTGCACTGGACCTTGACCCGCCGCGGCGCATCCCCGCCCAGCCCGGCGCTCGCGCGCGCCGCTTGGAGCACCTGGAGCTGAGCCGAGTTGCCCAGCAGATCGCTCATCAGCGTGTAGATGCGCTGGCACAGGCACGCGGGGGAGGTGTTCGGGCAGCTCGGGCCGGTGCCGGCGCTGGGCAGCTGCGCCACGTTGATGGGCATGGCGTTGTCGATGAACGGCGTCACCGGCTGGCTGAAGCGCACCACGGGCGTCTTGTAGATGTACTCGTTGAGCACCTGCCACGAGGTGTCCTTCGAGTCCGGCAGCGAGAGCACGTTGCGCTGCACCTGGACGCCCGCGAGCGCGTTCTCGGCGGACATCACGTTCAGCGAGTTCACGGCCACCTGGTGCCACACCCAGTCGCTCTGGAGCGGGGGGATGGCCTGGTAGGCGGTGGTGAGGCCATGGGCGATGCTCTTGGTGACCTGGTTGGGGTAGGGCTGCCCGGCGGGAGCGATCGCCTCGATGGCGAGCGTGACGCCCGGGAAGCTGGACTGCCCCTGCAGCTGGCTCCACGACAGGGTGATGAGGCGCTGGCTGTCGGCCGGCTGGTCGGTGATGCCGTAGGTGTCGGTGATGTTCGCCAGGCCGCTGGAGAGCCCCAGCGACAGCGGCGGGTTCCAGTCCGTGTTGTTGACGACCTCCGTCACCAGCCCCGAGAACGCGGCCACCGCCTGGCTCCAGTTGGGCAGCGTGGAGTCGTTCAGGAGCGGCTGGAGGACGGCGTAGGCGGCGGAGAAGCGCGCCAGCGCCTCGAACAGGCTGTAGGACGTGGGGCCCTCGAGCCGCCGGGCCGCGAAGCTCGCGCTGTTCTGCGAGGCGCTCAGGTCCGTGTTGTAGGTGAGGGTGCTGAGGAGCTGATCATGCGCCGTGAGCTGGGCCTGGTACTGGTACGTGTAGTGCCACTGCGAGGCCTGGGCGAGCGAGTTCGAGTCCGTGAGGGCGGAGCCGGGGGCGTCGCTGGAGCCCTGGAGCCCCGTCTGGGAGACGAGCGTCGGGGGCGTGGGGTACTGCCGGAACACCAGCGGGATGGTGGTGGGCGTGTTGGCCGGGCCGATGTGCGGCACGGACGACGGGTACGGATCGACGAGCTGCAGCCAGAGGGACGGGCGGGCCTCGCCTTCGGGCGTCTGGCTGGCGGGCTCCAGGAAGTACTGGACGTGGGTGACGTTGAACTCCAGGTCCAGGGAGATCTGCGTCTCCTCCTGGATCTTGGACGTGCCGTAGAGGAACGTGAGCAGGCCCGGCCCGGTGCTCTCCACCGGGACCTGCGCCGTGGACAGCCCGAAGCCGGCGCCCAGATCCTGGCCCGCCTGGGTGGGCTGGACCTGGCCGAACAGCGAGTACTGATCCTTCACCGTGGCGGGGACCTGGGACGTCCAGCCCACCGGGTACTGGAGGACGGTGTCGATGGCGTAGGCGCTCGCCAGCGCCGCACGCATCTGCTGGCCAAAGGCGTCCTGGGCCTCCTGGAGCTGGTCCGTGGTGCCCGTGAAGGGAGACTGGGCAGAGAAGAGCCAGCCCACCTCGTGGGTCGAGTACTCATCCGCGATCTGCTCGCGGCCCTGGGCGATGGTGGTGTACGCGGCCCGGGCCTTCTGGAAGGCGTCCGCCGCGGACTCCGGCGCGAGCAGCTTGTCCACGGCCTGGAAGAAGGTGTTGTTGAGCTGATCCAGATCCACGTCCGTGAAGAGCCGCTGCGTGGGCAGCTGCGGCAGGGAGGAGTCCAGCGTCGGCAGCGGGACGATGGCCGTGTTGAGCGCGTTGTCGAGCGGCCTGGGCGACAGGTAGTACGGACCCCCGGTGGTGCCGATGGTGATGTCGATGAGCGAGCGCTGCACCGCCCAGAGCGACTGCACGTTGGAGCCGGTCGAGCCCGTCCCATCGCCCGCCATGCCGGCCGAGCGCAGCCGTGCGCGCGCCCGCCCCGTGCTGGAGTTGCCCTGGGCCGGCTTCGCGCCGTTCGTGGTCACCGACATGGCCAGGCTGGGGAAGGCCTTCACGAAGGCGCTGGCGAACGTGCTGAGGCTGACCGTGGTCGCCGCCGCGCCGCTGCTGCCCACGGTGGAGGCCACCGTGCTCGTGACGTTCTGCGCCGGCGGGTAGGTGATGTTCCCGTCCTGGTCCTTGAGCTGCGGTGAGATGAGCGAGGCGTCGCGCGTGATGCCCAGCAGGGTCACCAGCTCGAACGCGGGCGGCAGCGTGCCCGAGCCGCTCAGCGTCACGGTCAGGGAGACGGGCTGGACGTCGAACGTGGGCGCCTTCAGGCCGGCGAGGCGCTTGGCCGTGAGCGACTGCAGGTACGCCAGGAGCTGCTGGACCAGGGCGATGACCTGCTGGGTCTGGCTCGCGGTGAGGGTCGCCTGCACCATGGCGCCGCTGGCGTCGAGCGCCACGTTGCTCTCGATGTAGAAGGACACGCCCTTCGCGGTGATCTGATCGAGGATGCCCTGGTAGAGCGTGACGGCCGTGGACGCCTGCTCCCCGCTCATGCCCGAGAAGGCGGCCTCGCTGGGGGTGAGGTAGACCGTCAGCGTGTTGGCCTGGGGCTGGCCGCCAGGCACGTTGAAGTCGTACGAGGTGACGACGCCGCTCCACTGATCCACGGGGGTGATGGCGTCGAAGTAGAAGTTCTGGCCCTCGAAGTTCGTCTTCAGCGGGAACTGGTTTCCGAACGCGTCCGTCATGAAGAAGTTGACGGTGAAGGTATCGGCGAGGCTGGCGTACCGGTCTGGCGGAGTGCCGGGAGGCAGGCCCTGGTTGTCCGTGGCCAGGTTGTAGAGCGGCACGAACGCGCGGTAGTCATCCGTCTCATCCGGGCTGCCCTCCGGCCGCTGCGGCTGCAGGGGCGCCGAGAGGTTGCTGAGGATGAAGCCCGGGCTCGACGGCACCTGGTAGGTGAGCAGGCTGTAGAGCGCGGAGAGCTGTGCCGGAGCCGCGCCGGCCTCGGCCAGCAGCTGGTGGCGCGAGTCGGCGTCGGTCATGCCCACGCCGTGGAGCTCCTTGAGCACCTCGAAGTGGGTGTAGCGGCGGCCCGTCTCCTGGAGGCTGGCCCCCTTGAGCTCGAGCAGCGCGGGAGGCAGCGTCAGGCGCTTCTCGCTGTTGTCGCGATCCAGCTCCACGCCCACGCTGCCGGCGGCCACAGCCGGGTACTGCGTGTCCAGCGCCGCGTCCGTGGTGCTGGCGTAGTAGAGCAGGCCCGCCTGCGTGTTCGTGAGGGCCACCGCGTTGTAGTAGGGCTGCACGCGCGCGGGGGACTGCTGCGTGTTCAGCGTCCCGTCCGGCACGTACGTCACCAGCATCGTCAGCGGGGCGGGGCCGGCGGAGAACAGCGCGGAGGGCAAGTCGTTGCCGCTCGCGTCCTTGTAGCGGAGGTAGTAGCCGGGCGCGTTGGTGACGCTCGCCTGCTGGAGGATCTGGAGGAAGGGGGAGACCTCGTTGATCTGTGCGCCCACGGCCACCGAGTCCGGCGTGGGGGCCAGGGTGCGTACCGCGAACAGGGCGTTGGTCGGCGGTGCGGAGACGGTGGTGGTGTTGGTGCGCAGCAGGAAGACGTCCTGCGGGTTGACGGCGGCGGAGTTGAGCCCGCTGGCGCCCGCGGCGCTCTGGTACAGCACCTGGAGGCTCGCGATGGGAGAGGTGCCCTGCTCGAGCAGGACGATGAGCTGCTGGAGCAGCGCCTGGTCCCGCTGGCTGGCGCCGGCCAGGGCGTAGATGTTCGGCAGCATCTGGGTGCCGTCGGATCCGGGCACCTGCTTCACCGTGAGGGTGATCATCGTGGCCCAGGTGAAGTCCTTCGGGGGCAGCGGCGTGCCGCCGGGCAGGTAGGCGGCGCCCGTCTCACGCGACTGCACGAGCACCTGGACGGGCTGCTGGCCCTGCTGCGTCTGGGTGGTGACGAGGTTGGCCGGGAAGGGCACCAGGTTGGCCTGGGTGGAGCCGCCCTTCGTGGTCTGGCTCCAGTCGATGGGGTTCTGGAAGGCGAACGCCTGGGGGCCGTACTGGATGAAGGGCAGCTGCACCGGCGCGCCAGGCTGATCCACCGAGCTGGCCGTGAGGTTCTGGTACTGCCCGACGTTCAGGTCGCCCACCGAGTAGTTGCCGGTGGAGGTGACCCAGGTCTGCGTGGTGTCCGGGTTGGAGAGCGTCACAGTGTACTGCGAGCTGGCCCCGACGGGGAACTGCTGCCACAGCAGGGAGTAGAGCGAGTTGCTGCTCGTCTGCGGCTTGCCATCCGGCGTCGTCATCCCGGAGGCGTAGGGCAGGCGCAGGCCGCCGCGGAAGTAGCTGGACATCTGGCCGGCCAGGTTGGCGAACTGCTGCGCGGCCACGGCCTTGAGGATGAGCTGATCGATGGGGCTCTCGGTGAGGTCCGCGTCCTCCATCGTCTGCAGCAGCGAGTGCACCGCGCCACGGATGAGGCCCTGGAAGTAGTCCATGAAGATCTCCTGGACCAGGGGCGTGGTGGACTCGGTCGACGCCAGCCCGCCACTGCCGGAGGGCGCCGTCTGGTTGACGAAGAGCTGGTTGAAGTACTTCTGCAGCGTGTCCTCGATGTACTCCTCGCTCACCGGGTTCTTGGACGAGAACACGTACTTCAGGTCGTCCGCCTGCTGCTGGCTGTTGAGGCGCCCCTTCGTCTCCAGCTGCAGGAAGGGGAACATGGGGAAGGCGGAGGCGGAGGCCTGCTCCGGCGCGCTGCTCGACGGTGTCTTGATGGAGACGGTGAAGACCTGGAGCTCGCCGATCAGGGTGGGGTAGTCCATCCAGCCCACGAGCGAGCTCGGCTCCTGATCCAGCGTCGCCAGGCTCTCCTGTGTCACGGTGAAGGTGCAGCCCGCCTGCCCCAGCACCTGGCCGAGCACCCACGTCACCAGCTGCGTCGTCACCGCCTCGAAGGGCTGGAACTGCGCGTAGGTGATGTCGCTGGGCGGGTTGGGGTTGAACGGGATGATGAGCGAGTTGGCGACCCAGGGGGCGCCCGTGTTGGTGGCGTCCGGGAACACCACCGTCACCTCGGGAGTGAACCACAGCCCGGCGGCCGGGTTCAGCCCCGGGCACAGCGGCAGCGTGCCCGAGCCGACGGTGAGCGCCAGCCTTCGGTTCCGCAGCCGCAGGGCCGTCGGGCTCTCCGAGCCCCCGAGCAGCCACTGGAAGCGCAGCGACATGCCGAAGCTGAAGCTGATGGTGATCGAGAAGAACCCCAGGTTGATGCTGACGCTCGCGCTGACGCTGACGCTGGCCTGGACGTAGAGCAGGATGGTGCCGCTGTTCGGGATCGAGCGCTCCATGCTCAGCTCGATGCCGATGCTGGCCTGCAGCCGCACGTTGACGCTGGCCTTGATGATCTTGAAGTCGACCGAGCCGTACAGCTCGCCGATCACCCCGAACTGCCCCTTGAGCGACAGCGCGTCCGGCTGCTGGAAGATGTTGGTCGAGCCGCTCGAGAGGTAGCCGGCGGCACCCTCGATGATGCCGAAGAAGGTGAGGCTGACGCCGGCCTTCAGCGGGCCGGCGGTGAAGTCCTTGCCCACGCCGAGCCGCGCGCCGAAGCCGAAGGCCAGGATGCTGGGGTAGTTCCCCTTGAAGATCTTGCTCGTCGCCGAGCTGAGGCTGGCGAGGTAGAAGCCGCCGGAGCCGGTGACAGGCACCGGACCCGCCTGCGCCTGCACCCGGAACGAGCGGCTCCAGTCGTCATTGGCGGGGAAGCCCACGTCGAGCTTCCAGTCGCCGTTGGTGTAGACGCTCACGCCGATGGCCGGCAGCGTCAGCGAGGCCGCGCCCACCTGGAAGGTGCGCAGCTCGTCCGGCAGCTGGAAGTTGGCGTAGAAGAGGCCGACGCTGTCGGAGACCTTGGTGTAGGTGATCTCGAAGTTGAACAGCTTCGCGACGTTCAGCGTCAGGCTGTAGAACGGCAGCAGATCATAGAAGGCCAGCCCTACCTCGACGACCCCCAGCAGCTTGAAGTGGGTGATCGCCAGCCACTGGCTGTCCGGGTGGTAGACCGAGTCGAACTCGTTGTTCTGGAAGGCCTTCCAGAAGTCCCCCGTCATGTAGTCGAGCAGGCCCTGGAAGGTCGTGGGCGGATCGTTCGGCGAGGGCCCCACGCGCTGGCCGCCGCCGAGGTACAGCAGCTGGAAGACGCTGTCCTCGCCCTCTCCGGCTCCAGCCGTGCTCCCTCCGCCTCCGCCCTCGTTGTTGATGGCCGCGATCCAGCCGAGCTTGCTGGCGTTCGCCGTCGGGACGAAGAGGAGGAAGTCGAACAGGGCCGAGCCCGGCGGCATGCGCGTGCCGAGGATCTCCATGTACGAGTTGTGGATCGCCAGCACCAGCGCCTGCGTGTCCTCCTGGCCCGTCTTGCCGGGGACCGTGACGTACTGGAGCTGGAACTGCTCGATGACGATGCTGAGCACGCCCTCGATGGTGATCTCCAGCTTGCCGTTGGCCTGCGGGAGCTGGACGCCAAAGGCAATTCCACCATCCGCTCCGGACTGCCAGCCGATGATGAAGCTGAACTGGAACGCCGACAGCGAGCCGACCAGCCCTCCGAGCGAGCCCAGGTCCATGTCGAAGACCAGGGCGTACTGGAACCTGTCCTTGACGCCCGAGAGCCCCGGGACGGCGCTCAGGGGGTAGTAGTTCAGGCTCTGCAGCGTCTGGTCCATCTTCTCCGAGTAGAGGAACGAGCGGAGCTTGAAGGGCAGCAGGCTCAGCAGACTCGTGTCGCCCTCGCGCTTCGTCGTCTGGGCCAGATCGAAGCGCAGATCTCCGGGGGAGAAGGTGAGCTGCGGGTTGCTCGTCACCGGCGGCTTCGGGGACGGGAACGTCGTCAGGTCGAACGTCATGCCGATGCCGAGATCGGCGAACACGAGCTGCTCGAAGGAGAAGATGTCCAGGACGTTGAGTTCGTTGAACACCATGCTCCCCCAGATGGAGAAGCGAGAGGTGATCTTGCTGGTGACTCCGTCCCCGGCGCCCGCCCGCGCCGTGCTCCCATCGGCGGACTCGTCCTGGAAGGTGAACTGCAGCTTCGTGAGCGTGATGTTCTTGAGGTAGGGGTTCTCCGCGAAGTTGAACGCGAAGTCTCCCTCGGTGACGAACGAGTAGAGCCCCTGGCCGGAGCTACTCGTGTCTCCGCTGGTCGAGTGCGCCTGGTAGGTGCCGGTGATGGCGATGACGTTGGTGGAGTCATCCTCCTCCGCGCCCGCCTCCTTCTCCTGCGTGACGTCCGTGTCGAACAGGTTGTTGATCGTCAGGTTGATCAGGCTCTCGAAGTTGCGCAGCTCCGAGTTGATGAACAGCGCGCGCAGGTACTCCACCTCGAAGTTGTAGAAGACATCCAACCCCTGCACCGCGGCCGCCTTCGTCGAGGGATCGGCGGGCTTCTCGTAGTCGACCAGGCCGAACAGCGAGCTCTGCGAGAGCTTCGGCTGGGGGCTCGAGGGGTCCGTGTCGTTGATCTGGATGCCCACGTGGTGGGCGCGGAAGGCGTCGATGTTGCTGACCTTCTGGCCCTCCTCGGTCCGCGTCATGCCTCCCAGCACGGCGCGGATGGCGTCCGGCAGATCATTGAGCTGGATGTTGCAGTTGACGGCGAGGATGCCCGTGAAGTTCGGGTCGGTGACCGTCTGGTAGAAGTTGTAATAGATGGAGCTGGTGTCCGGCGTGGCGCCCGGCTTCGGGCCGCTCGGGCACTGCCCCTCCCCGTAGACGGCCTCGCAGGCGGACTGGATGAGCCCCTCGAGGTACGTCTGTGCCTTGGGCGCTTCGAAGGGGGAGACGTTGAAGGTGTTGGGCGACGACCAGAGGCTGACATCCCCCACCAGGTCGCTGATGGACTGCCCCGGGTAGAACTTGAGGATGAGGATGGGCGGCGTCGCCTCGCTGTCGCTGCTCTTCGTCCCGTCCGGCGAGAGGTTGAAGGTCCAGTCGGAGATGTCGAGCTGCTGGTCGCTGCCGGTGAATGTGAACAGGCTGCCGTTCCCGGTGGTGCTGATGACCGCGAAGACCTGGTTCTGCTGGAACGTCTCCCGGAGCTTCGTGCCCAGGTTCTTGAACTGGAGGAGCCCGGAGCTGCTGGTGGCCATCTGGAGCGCGGACCACTCGGTGCCCTGGAGCTCCGCCAGCAGGCCCTGCGGCGTCATCGCGAGGCTGGGCGTGCCCTCCACCCGGGCTCGGCCCTTGGCCACGCGGGCCTGCGCGGTCGCGGTGGTGAACTGCTGCCGGCGCGTTGGGTTCAGCGCGGTGGACTCGATGGCGCGGTAGGGATCGAGCTTCGTCGTGGAGGACAGGCCGGCGTAGGGCACCAGCGGGAACGCGGGGGAGGGCGCCTTCGCGGCGCTCGGGCTCCAGGCTGGAAGCGCCAGGAAGTCCAACAGGTAGACCGAGGGGCCGCTGGCGAGCTTCGCGTTCTGCTCCGGAGCCTGCTGGTAGAGCGGGGACTGCTCGGGCTGGGAGACGTAGCTGCCGGAGGCGGTGATGAACTGGGCCCAGGACGTGGTGACGTTGCCCCCCACGCTGTCGAGGTACTGGGTGGAGTTCTCCTCCACCACGGGTTCGGGGAGCTGGTAGGCGGCCGAGCCGGGCACGAACTGGAGGGTGTCGGCCGCGCTGCCCAGGGACACGCTGAGGAACTCCGTGCCCGTCACGCCGCAGAGCAGCCCCGCGCTGGCCAGCGTGGAGGCCTGAGCCTGGCCGTTGCCCTCCACCGCGACCTGAAACTGCCCCGCGGGCGTCAGGGAGTAGAAGCTCGTGTCCTGCGTCGAGTTGACCGGCTGGTTGGTGAACACCAGGCGGCTGCTGGTGTCCGAGCCTCCGCCGCCATCCACCGTGAGCAGCTCGAAGGACTGGCCCGCCGTGCTGGCGAGGTAGGAGCCCACCCGGGCGTCCGTGAGCTGGAAGTACGTGCGGGTGGTCGCCTCCGGGGACAGCAGGTCCAGCCAGACGCTGAGGTTGAGCGGAGTGGAGGCGCCGCCGGGAGCCCGGAACAGCGGGTACTGGAACGCGGCGAGCGGTGCGCCCGTCGTGGGCGGTGGTCCGTAGTAGCTGAGCCCCGCCTGGAAGGCCGAGGTGAGGTCCGTCCCGGTGAGCTGGAAGCCCGCGTTGACGGTGGCCGCCCCGCTCCCCGTCAGGGGGAGCACCATGTTGGCCGAGGTGGCGTAGAACGTCTGCTGGGAGCTCGAGGGCGGGTTGGCCACGAGCGTCACGGGGGGCTGGGCACCCGTGGTGGGGATGCTGAACAGGAAGGCGTTGGTGGTGTCGTCGAAGGAGATCGCCGGGTTGGCCGACGGCATGAACGGGTTGGCGTTGACCTGGAGCGAGACGTTCCGGAACGTGAGCGGGAACGTTGCCTGGAGCTGCGGCTGGCTGGGGGTGCTGTGGTCGATGGCGATGAGCTGGGCCGCCGTCACGGAGCCGCCGCCCTCCGAGAACCACCCGAACTGCGCGAAGGAGGTGCCCGAGAACAGGGGGCGCACCGCCTGGGCGAAGCTGTCCCAGTCCCGCGTGGACGAGGGCACGAAGAAGGCGAAGTACCCCTGGCTGTTCGGATCGCTCCAGGACTGGGCAGAGAGCTCGAAGGTAGGGTCCTTGCGCGAGGCGTCCTGAAAGAGGAATCCAACACGCGCCTGGCTGGGGTTGGAGATATCCGCCGCCAGCAGGTAGAGGCCGCTCTTGAAGTTCTGGAACGTGAGCATTGGCGGGAGGGGGCTGCAAGCGGGATGCCGCATGTCCAACGCGCGACAACTCCAGGAGATGCGCCGTGCCAGACGAGGGTGGCCGCGGAGGCGCCGCATCGCTGCGTCTGAATCGAACGCGGCAGCGTCCATTCCGTACGCAGCCCCGCCTTCCGCTACGACGGGCCGATGGCGGGCTGCGTCAGAGAGGGGAGGTGGCGGGACACGAGGCACTTGCCGCCACCCGAGTCCCAGCCTGAGACTCCCGCCGGTGAAAGAGAGGCTTCCTCGGTCTCCCGTGGCGCTGGGGCTCACCGCGCTGATGCTGGTGCACCACTTCGGCCTGTGGGCCTGGACGGCGTTCCACCGCGGGTTCCCGTTCCTCGAAGCCATCGACCGCTGGGACTCGCACCTCTATACCCGCATCATCACCGAGGGGTACGACCCGGCGCTGCGGGCCTTCCTCCCGCTCTACCCGGGGATGGTGTGGCTCCTGCGCTCGCTCCTGGGAGGAGCGCTGCCGCCCCAGGTGATCGGCTGCGTGCTGTCCTCGCTCTGCCTGCTGGCGTTCGCCGCCTGGAGCTCGTGGAGAGGAGCCCGGCAGGTGGAGCCCTCTCCGCTCGAGCCGCGGACGGTGTGGGGCTGGTTCTTCTTCCTCTACAGCCCGGCCAGCTTTGCCCTGCACTCGCACCACACCGAGGGGCTGTTCCTGCTCTTGTCCCTGGGCGCCCTGGCCTCCGCCTGGGATGGGCAGCTCTGGCGCACGGCGGCCTTCGCCGCGCTCTGCGTGTGGACGCGCAACCAGGGCGTCTTCGTGGCCATCACCGCGGCGCTCCTGTTGGCTCGGACGCCGGGGGCGTGGCCCGGCCGGATCGCACGCTTCGCGGCGGTGGGGGGCGCGGCCCTCGCGTCTTTCGGCGGGCTCCTCCTCTTCCAGTGGCGCTCCACTGGCGATCCGCTCGCGCAGCTGCACGCCCAGCAGAACTGGCACCACGCCGGCTCTCTGTGGGGTGCCATCCGCGGGCTCTGGTTCGGCAATGAGTGGCACCAGCCCGGCTGGTGGCTGGGCCTGCGCAACCTCTTCGGCGCCGTGTGGCTCGCCGGGGCCCTCGCGCTGGTCCGCCGGAGCTGGCCGCTGGCCCTCTATGGCCTGCTCGGGCTCCTCGTCATGTTGCCCCAGGGGGATCTGGGCAATGCGTTCCGCTTTGGCGCCGTCATGTTCCCCCTCCTGTTCCAGGTGGGAGACTGGCTCGCCAGGAGACCGGCCTGGCTGCGATGGCCTGTCGCGCTGCTTGCTCTCTGGCTCAACCACAAGGTGACGCACGCCTTCTCCATCGGGTCCTGGGCCTACTGATGAGCCAGCCCAGGGCTCGGTGTATGGTGCCGCGCCTTCGCTGTATCCCTTCCAGGCACAGGAGAGAGCATGAAGCGGGTTCTGAAGATCGCGGGGCTGGGCTTGGTGGCCCTGGTGGCGGTGCTGGTGGTGGTGGGGATCTTCCTGCCCCGGAAGTGGCGCGTCGAGCAGGAGGTGCTCATCAACGCCGCGCCGGAGCACATCCACCCGCTGGTGAATGATCTGAAGGAGTGGCAGTCCTGGGCCGCCTGGAACAAGGCCATGGATCCCGAGGTGAAGTGGGAGTACGGCGGCCCCGCCTCGGGTGAGGGCGCATGGTGGTCGTGGGCCGGCCCGAAGATGGGGCACGGGAAGATGACCATCACCCAGAGCGAGCTGGGCTCCGGCGTCTGGGTGGACGAGATGATCGAGACCGACAAGGAAGTGAACGCGAAGGGCTCGCTCACGTGGATCTCCGAGGGCGGTGGCACCAAGGTGACGTGGGTGGATGAAGGCACGCTGCCGCCCGTCATCGGCGGGTATGCCGTGGGCATGATCGAGAAGATGCTGGCCGACAACTTCCAGATGGGGCTGAAGAACCTCAAGGCCGCCGCGGAGCAGCGCAAGGGGGCGGCAGCGGCGGCGAGCGCGGAGCAGGCCTCGCCTCCGAAGGCGGCACCCGCCGAGCCCGCCCCGGTGGCCTCGCCCGCCACCCCGTGAACCTTGGTATATCTGGGGAATGACGCCCGCTGCTCCCGGATCCTCCCCCTCACGCGCTCCAGCCGTGCCGTGGCTGGAGGAGCTCGACATCCTCATTCGGGCTCGCTACCCGCTGCTCTACCTCGTCTCCTGGGAGGAGCACCGGGTGGAGACGATCCTGGCCGAGCTGGGGCGCTCGCACGGCAAGGCGCTCTTCCACTGGTCCATCACCCGGGGGCTGCGCAACGTGGGCGGCTCGCGGACCACGACGCAGCCCGACGAGACGCGCAACCCCATCGACGCGCTCGCCGCCATCGAGAAGCTGAACGAGCCCGCCCTGGTGGTGCTCAAGGACTTCCACCCCTACCTCGAGGACAAGGGCGTGGTGCGGGCCGTGCGCGAGCTGGCCCACTTCCTCAAGAGCACCTTCACCACCGTCATCCTCCTGGGCCCCACGCTCAGCATCCCCGTCGAGCTGGAGAAGGAGGTCTCCGTCATCGACGTGCCCCTGCCCGGGTACAACGATCTGCTGAACCTCCTGAAGGAGATCGTCGCCGTCGTCCGCAAGGGCAACAAGGCCACCGTCGAGCTGTCGCGGGAGCACGCCGATCAGATCATCAAGGCGGCGCTCGGGCTGACGCTGTCCGAGGCGGAGAACGCCTTCGCCAAGGCCATTGCCCACGACGGCAAGCTGGGCGTGGAGGACATCAAGCGCATCCAGGATGAGAAGCGCCAGGTGATCCGCAAGAACGGGCTGCTCGAGTACTACCCGCCCGACGAGACCCTGGGGAACGTGGGCGGGCTGCAGAACCTCAAGGCCTGGCTGAGCCAGCGCACCGCCGCCTTCGGAGAGCGGGCCCGCCAGTTCGGCCTGCCCGAGCCGCGCGGGGTGCTGCTGCTGGGCGTGCAGGGCTGCGGCAAGAGCCTCACCGCGAAGGCCATCTCCGCGCACTGGAACCTGCCGCTGCTGCGGCTGGACATGGGCCGCATCTTCAGCGGGCTCATCGGCTCCTCGGAGGAGAACCTGCGCAAGGCCATCCACGCGGCCGAGGGCGTGGCGCCCGTGGTGCTGTGGGTGGACGAGATCGAGAAGGGGCTGTCCGGCGTGGCCTCCTCGAGCACGGGCGACAGCGGCGTCTCCGCCCGCGTCTTCGGCACGCTGCTCACCTGGCTGCAGGAGAAGACGGCGCCGGTGTTCGTGGTGGCCACCGCCAACCGCATCGAAGGCCTGCCCCCCGAGGTGCTGCGCAAGGGGCGCTTCGACGAGATCTTCTTCATCGATCTGCCTGAGCAGGCCGAGCGCCGGGAGATCTTCCGCATCCACCTGCACCGGCGGAAGCGGGCGCCCACGAACTATGATCTGGAGGCGCTGGCCACGCTCACCGAGGGCTTCAGCGGCGCGGAGATCGAGCAGGCCGTGATCGCCGGGCTGTACGAGGCCTTCGCCGAGGGGGTGGAGCTCGCGCAGCCGCACCTGGTGCGCGCCATCCGGGAGACGTTCCCGCTGTCCGTCACCATGCGGGACGAGATCTCCAAGCTGCGGGTGTGGGCCAAGGGGCGGACCCGCCCGGCGTCGCTCCCTGGCCCGCCGGAGGGGGCGCGATGACGTCCAAGTTCTCCCGCTTCCTCCACCTGGAGCGCTCGCGCGGTGAGCGCCCGAAGCCGGAGGAGTCTTCCGGCCTGCAGAGCGGTGGCCGCTTCGAGGCGCTGGCGCAGCGAGGGGAGGCTCCTCAGGGGGCGGAGGTTCCCGAGGCCCACCTGGAGCGCTTCCGAGGCGAGGCGCCGCTGGCGCTGGCGGACGCGCCCCAGGAGGCGGAGCACTTCCCGCGCTGTGCCCGGTGCGAGTCCGAGAATGGCCGCTTCGTCCAGGCGTGCGGGGTGTGCGGCGCGGATCTGAACACCCCCCAGCAGCGCGAGTACAACGAGCGGCTGAGGCAGACCCGGCAGGTACAGGAGCGCGAGCAGGAGCACGCGCTCGCGGAGCGGCGGCGGCAGGTGGAGGCTCAGCAGAAGGAGGAGTTCGCCGAGCGGGTTCAGCTGATGGAGAAGCTGCGCTCGGATCCGTGGGGTGACCGCCGTGGGGGAACCCTCCTGCGGGGGCGCTCCCCTGGCATGGCGCTGCTGGGGCTCATTCCCTCCGGGCGCATGCGCTGGGCCGTGGGCGTGGGGCTCATCCTCCTGCCCCTTCTGGTCGCGCGGCTCATCCCCTTCCGGATGCGGGGGCTGGCAGGCGCCCTGGGGGTGCTCCTCCTGGTGCTGTTCCTTCCGCCCTCGTGGATGCGGCGGGGGCACCGGTTCTGAGCGGGGCGGAGAGGGCACTCCATGAATGAGCGGCAGCCGTCACGGATGACTCCTCCCGCGCAGGCGGAGCGGAGCCAGGAGCGGAGCCCGGGAGGCACGTCGGCGCGGAGGCCCATGGTCCGCACGGCGCAGCGCCCTCAGGCCTCCAGCGACGCACGCGAGCGGGTGGCTCGGGCCTGGGCGCGGCACCCCCTGGTGGCCATGGCACGCCACCGGCGGCGGCTGACCTTCTATGTCGGGCTCCACAGCATGCTGAAGGCGGGCGTGCCCCTGTCGATCGCCTTCACCGAGCTGTCACGTGGCGCGGACAAGGATTCGTTCCGCCGCGCGGTGGCCCAGGTGGGGGCCGCGGTCGCCCAGGGCGCCGGCCTCGCCGAGGCGATGCGGCGGCATCCCGCGTGGTTCGAGCCCCAGGTGGTGGCGGCGCTGGAGGCCGCGGAGGTGTCCGGGACGCTCGAGCACGCCCTGGCCAGCATCATCGAGCGCCAGGAGGCGCTGCACAAGCTGCGCTGGCGCACGCTCTCGCTGTGCCTCTATCCCGCCTACCTGTTGGCCGCCTTCATGATCGGAGGCGCGTTCCTGGATGGGGCAGGGAGCGTCCAAAAGGCCCAGTCTCTGGATGCGCTCCCGCTGGCGCTCACCGGCTCTCTGAGCGTCCGGCTGATCAAGGTGACGGTCATCGCGCTGACGGGCCTCTCGTTCCCGTTGGCGCTGGCAGCGCTGGGGCTCGAGGATCGCTGGGCGCGGCTCCGGCTGCGCCTTCCCCTGCTGGGGACCTTCTACCGGCGGACCCAGGCCAGCCGCTTCTGCCAGGTCCTGGGCTCGTGTCTGGGGGCCGGCCTGGATGCGGCGCGCAGCCTGCAGCTGGCGCTCGAGGCCACGGGGGATGTGGAGCTGCAGTCACGCGCAGCTCCGGCGGTCCAGCGCTTGCGGGACGGAGCCACGCTCACGGACGTGGTGGAGTGGCTGGACGTGCTCGACGGCGAGGCTCTGCGTCAGGTCGCCACGGCGGAGCGCACTGGCCACCTCCAGCCGCTCCTCCAGCAGCAGGCGAAGGCGCAGTCCGAGTCCGGGCTGCGCGCCCTCCAGGTGGTGGTGGGCATCGCCATCGCCGTGCTGGTGGTGTTCCTCATCGTCACCAACATCTTCCGGGTCTTCGAGTCCCAGCGGGAGTACTTCCGCAGCCTGGAGGAGCTGGGCCGCGGCTAGCGGGGGCCTACCGCTTCTGGGTACGCACCACGATCACGTCGTCCACATAGGCGGTGCCTTCCGTGGACAGTGACACCAGCAGGCCCGCGCGCTCGTCGTGGAGCGTCTCGTCGATGCGCACCGTCTTGGAGACGTGCTGCCAGTCCACGGCGGCGGCCACCTGGGCGCAGGGTCCGTCCCACGGCTCACGGTTCATCTGCAGGCACACGTTCACCTGCTCCCCCCCGTGGGTGCCTCGGACGCGGGCCTCGATGCGGTACTCCTCGCCCTGGATGAGGGGCTCCTGCAGCGTCTGCTTCACCGTGGTGAGGGCGCCCGAGGGCCCTCGGGTCAGGGCCAGGCCTGCGTAGCCGGAGTGCCGCGCCTCCGGTGACATCTGAGCCCGGCCTTCCTCGGGCACGTCCGTCCAGAAGGACCACAGCCCCAGGTCGCTCTCGAAGGAGCCATTGCGGATCAGATTGTCCTCCTCGGTGTCGGCATCCCCCTGTTCCACCTCGACCCAGGTGAAGGACACCTCATCCACATGGACGGTGGCCTCGTCCGTGGTGACGCTGATGATCGCCGAGGCTTTGCCGTTGATCTCGGGCATGAGCACCAGCCGGGATACCGACCTCCAGATGGGCTCGGCCACGACGTCGAAGCCCTCGCCGTGGAAGCTGAAGGTGACGTGCTCTCCTCCTACCGCGCCCCGGAGACGGGCTTTGACCTGGAAGGTCTGCATCGCCACGTGGCCCTGCGTCTCCTGGCCCACCATGGAGCCCCAGCCCCCCGTTCCCTTGTGGAGCAGCAGCCCGGAGGTGCCGAGGTCCGCGGCATCGGGGCTCGTGTCGGCGGTGCCTCCCTCGGAGTCCGTGGCCTTCCACCAGGGGTTCAGGCCACCCTCGAAGGAGCCGTTGTGCACCAGGTTGGGGCCGACGGCGAGCGGGGCCTGCGGCTCTCCACAGCCCTGCCACAGGCCCAGCGCCAGGACGCCCAACCCCCATGGCTTGAGAAGGAACATGCGACCTCCCAACGTGCCATCCGTGTGTTTTGGAGCGCGTGCGTCACTCATGGTGTGCTGCATCGTAACACTTCGCTCGCTGTGGCCTTGGCAACGGGCCGTGGCCACCGCGCCGGGCGCTGAAGCAGCAAGGGCGGTCGCCAACCCGATGAGCCAGTCGCCGCGCGGGCACTCGTTCCAGGCCCGCTCCAGATCGTCGCGGAAGCCAGTGGCCCACCGCGCAAGCTCCCGGTAGTTAATCGTGGCAGGCTCACTTACAGGACCGGGTCTTGAGTGCGGGTCAGTTAGATCCGGCTCTCACCTCTAACCGGTTAGAGGTGAACCCTGACTCTGACTGGTCAGAGTTGAACCCCAGCGCTGACTGGTCAGCGGTGGACTCTGACTTTGGCAACACTCTCACGGGCACCCCGAGTGCTGTCGCCAACCCGATGAGCCAGTTGCCGCGCGGGCACTCGTTCCAGGCCCGCTCGAGTCGTAGGTGTGGAGACAGATGCTCTTCCAGGCGTCCACCTCCGCCGCCAGAGGGGCACACTGGGGCACATGATGAAAACGAGGACAAAGAAAAACCCAGCAACCCTTTAAGCTTGCTGGGCTTCTCGGGATGGAGGCGGCGGGAATCGAACCCGCGCCGGGCGGTGCGAAACCTCTAGCAGAATCGCGCCCTTACCTCGTAACTGCCCGGAATGACTTGGAGTCGATATCCCGCCGTGTCCCGTTTCGTCCCGTCCTGTTCCATTTCGTTCCGCAGGCTCCTGCGACATACGTGCAACATGACGGAGGCCGAACCCGCGCAGGAGTGCTCATGTCGGATCCCTTCCCTGGAGCCGGGAGCTCTTGGGCTCGGTCACAAAGGCCATGACCAGTTGCAAGATCAGCCGGAGCTGTTGCCCTGGGAGGCGTCCGAGCAGGCGCCGCAGGCGCCGCATTTCTGGCGCATGTTCCAGTTCGGGCGGCACCACTCGCCTTTAGGCTTTCGGGCCGCCGACGGCAATCAGGTCTATGAGCGACTCGGCAAGCGGGGCCTTCGCATTGGTGAGATCCCTGACCACCACTTCGACCTTAGTCTTGTTCACCCCCGTGAACACCCCCTCCGTGGTGAACATGACCGGCTTCGTGTTCGGCACGACGGATTGGAACTTCATCTGCGCCGTGTACGGCACGTCGCACTTGCCGTAATACACGACGAGCTGATAGCCGTACTTCTTCCCCGGTGGCACGTTGAAGTTCACCGTCTCGGTGACGGTCTCCGTCGTGGACTTGGACTTCTCCTCGGAGAACGAAACCGTCTTCGACCTGTTCTCTTCGAAGCTGGCGGACGCGGTGACCTCGAAGACCTTGTCCAGTCCTCCGCTGACGCTGAACGTCTGTGTGTAGGTCGTCCCCGTCGTGTCGCTCGCCGAGTTCGTCACGCTTACCGTCTCCGTCACCGACGTCGAGTGGCTCTTGCTGCCAGTCAGCGGAACGGACCCCTCCCGGTTGTCTTCATCGATCGTGCTGCTGATTTTTGGCGGCAGCAACAGATCCGCCTTGGCGAGATCCAGCTGGTAGGTGACCGAAACGGTCTCCACCTTCGCGGTCTCGGCGATGAACAGCCATTCCTCGTTATCGGCTCCGCCATCCCAGGAGTAGAGGCCGATCTGCTTGTCCGTGTTGGAGGCGGGGACGTTGATCTTCATCTCCCAATTCAGGAGCGTGTTGATGCCTCGCCAGATCTCGCCGAGCGGCTCCGGGCGCCAGAGCTGGCACGAGTTGGCCGTATCGAGCGGGCTGACCGTGAGCGGTCCGGTGGGGATGCGGATTCCCAGGAACGTTTCCAGCTGGCACGTCAGCACATGCCCGGTGCCGATGTGCTTCAGGATCGAGCCGCCGCGCGGATCCTTCTGAGCGCTCCACAGGAAATCGATGGTCCCCTCGAGGTGCTTCGTCTTGACGGCGCCGTTCTCGACTGTCAGCGCCCAGTCCGACAGGCCGATCTTCGACTTGATGTAGAACGGCTGGGTTGGGAAATCCGCGTCGGACATACGGCTCCTCCTCGATGAATGAATTCGCGCCGCTCGCGCGGGAGCGCAGACCCTACCAGAGCCAGTCGAGGTAGGATAGCCGGTTCAATATCGCGCGCTCTCTGGGGTGAGTGCCCTGGGCAGTGGAGTGTTTCGTGGAGTCCACCCCGCTATGGGATAGGAGTCCACGAAACCGAATCGCCTCCACATGCAGGCCCTGCCCCTTTCACAGAGAGGGAGCGGTCGAGAGCGGCCGGTTGTTCTGCTTGGAGGCGGCGGGATTCGAACCCGCCGCCTTTGGAACTATCGCGAAGGGTGCTTGCCACGCACCCGGCTCACGCCGAGGGCGGCGCCTTCTCCACCCGCCGCAGCTCGCCCCCAGCAGGGACGTGGTCCATCAGCGCCAGGACCAGCGTGCCCACCTCCCCCACCGGCACGCTCTTGAAGTCGAGCACCGAGCTGCCCTTCTCGTTGCGCACCAGCACCTGGATGTGGCTGCCCTGGGTGAACTGCCCCTTCAGCGCCTCCCGGTACACGTCCGCCAGCGCCACGTCCTCCGCCGGCACCGGCTTGCTCGAGGTCGGCTTGCGCTTGAGCTGCAGCGCCTTGCGCATCTCGTCCACGCTGCACGCCGAGAACGGCTT
>Ga0255338_1001876_pt1 | contig 35632 bp, 40 predicted proteins | sample MeOH1_35cm_T4_19_FD_203715 | JGI IMG/M metagenome (GOLD analysis project Ga0255338, IMG submission 203715) | Sandy soil microbial communities from University of British Columbia, Vancouver, Canada - MeOH1_35cm_T4_195 | ecosystem: Engineered > Artificial ecosystem > Sand microcosm > Unclassified ...
ATGACGTCGTTCTTGTTGACGTTCATCGACAGATAGTTCGTGCCCATGCCGCGCTGCGTGGGCATCACCCAGCGCGTGCCGTCGCCTGCGGGCGGCTCGATCTTGATCACTTCGGCGCCCAGCATGCCGAGCAGCGCGCCCGTCCACGGACCGGCGGCCATGATGCTCACATCCATGACGCGCAGGCCCGCAAGCGGACCCGCGCTCACACCTGCGGACGTGGTGGCAGACATCAAAGCGCTTCGAGCGACTCGATCACCTTGCGCTCGATGACGATGCCTTGCTTGCGGCGCAGCTCGCGCTCGCGCCGCGCGCGCTCGGACGGCACGCGGATTTCATCCACGCCGGGCTGACGCGGCGTCGCCTTGATTCTGCGCACGAGCTCCGACATCTGGTGCTTGAACTCGCCGCCGGGCAGCATGACATCCGGATCGACGACCCAGAAGAGGAAGCCGTAATCCTGCACCTCGCCGCGAGTGAGCGCCGCGCCGGCGAGCAGCCCCAGGGCCTGCACGGCGAAGGAGAGGCCGTAGCCTTTATGGCCGCCGAATGGCACGACGCCGCCGCGCAGGGTGGCCGCCGCATCGCGTGTTGCGCGGCCATTCTCGTCGTAGCCTATGCCTGCGGGCAGCGGCTGCCCGAGATGCGCGTGCAGCATGACGTCGCCCCACATCAGGGCCGCCGTGCCCATGTCGAACAGGACGGGGCCTTCGTCCGAGGGAAAGCCGAAGCAGATCGGGTTCGTGCCGAGCGCCGGCTTCGCGCCGCCCGGCGGCAGCACGCGCGGCTTGGCGCTCGCGATGTGCAGCGCGACCAGACCTTCGCGCGCGATTTTCTCGACGAAGTATGCGTTGCGGCCGCTGTAGTAGCTGTTGTTGGCGCCGACCGAGGCCATGCCGTGCTCACGCGCCTTCCGGATGGCGACCTCCGCGGCACGGTAGGCGACGACGTAGCCGACGTTGTTGCCGCCGTCCATCAGCGCGGATACCGGTGTCTCGTGGATCATCCGGATCGGCGTGCGCGTCTGCTTTGTCTTCTCGTCGCCCGCAATGGCGAGGATGCGGGGGAGGCCCGCGAACTTGTAGCCGCACAGCGCATTGTCGACGAGCTGGTCCACGACGATCCGCGCTTCCTCGCCGCTGTAGCCGATGCGCTGCAGCGCGCGCTCGCCGATGGCGGTCGCCTGCTTTGGCGTCAGGCGTACGGTATCGGGCGTGTCCTCATCCAGCAGGCCGGGTTTTTTTGCCGAGGTGCTCATGTGTTCTCCTAGGATCGCGCAGGGCGGAACTGGACGAGAGTGATCTCGTCGGTGAGGTCTTCGTAACAGGCTACGACAGGCATGCCGATGCGGATGGCCGCCAGGTCGCATTCGAGCAGATTCGTCGTGAGACGCGGCCCTTCCTCGAGCTCGACCTGCACGACGGCGTACGGCACGCGCGACTCGAACCACGGCGTCCACGCCTTGTGGTACACGACGTAGTTGTGGAGCGTGCCGCGGCCGCTCATGAAGCTCCAGTCCCACTGCTTGGAAAAGCAATGGGGGCACGCGGGCCCGATGGGATACCAGGCCCTGCCGCACGCGCCGCAGCGCTGCAGGCGGATCCGGCGGTTGCGCGCCGCTTCCCAGAAAGGCAGCTCCTCGGGATAGACGAAGGGCAGGTAACGGCCGGTCTTCTCGTCCCGCATCTTGAACGACGGTTGCATCGCCTATCTCCGGAAGATGACGGCTTCGCCGAGAAAGCTGCCGTACTGGATGATCTCCGCGTCCTGCACCTGGCGCTCGCCGCACTCGTGGCGCAACTGGCGCACCGCCTCGATGAAGAGGTTCCAGCCCATGACGTGCCCTTCCGACAGCAGGCCGCCCGAGGTGTTGACCGGCAGCTCGCCGCCGAGCTCGATGCGTCCGTCGCGCACGAACTCGCGCGCTTCGCCGGGGCCGCAGAAGCCGAAACGCTCGAGCCCGAACAGCACCAGCGGCGAGAACGCGTCGTAGGTGATGAGCGCGTCGATGTCCTTGTGCGTGACGCCGGCCATTTCGTAGGCGTAAAGGTCTTCGCGTGCCGGGCGGTAGTTGTACACCTCCTGCTGCGCGACGCCGAGCCCGGGCAGAGTGAGGTTGTGAAACTGGCGGCCGGCGTGCACGCCTTGCATGCCCGAAATGTAGACGGCCGGCTTCCTGCAGTCGCGCGCACGCTCCGCCGACGTGATGATCAGGCACGCGCCGCCGTCGTTGTTCTGGCAGCAGTCGAACAGGCGCAGCGGCTCGATGATCCAGCGCGATGCGAGATAGTCGGCGCGCGTCATCGGCTCCTTGCGTATGGCGAGCGGGTTCAGGCGCGCGTGCTTGCGCAAGGCCATCGCGATCGGCGCCAGATCCTCGTTGCTGCCGCCATACATATGGAAGTAGCGCTGCGCTGCGATCGCTGCGCCGAACGCGGGACCCATTGCGCCATAGGCCGGCGACTCGCCATGCGGCCCCAGCCCCTGGCGCCACATCTCGTGGTCGGCGGTCTCGCCATACGCCTTGCGGCGGCGGCCGTGGACGATCGCCACCGCTTTCGCCATGCCGGTCGCCACGGCCATCGCGGCATGCTGCACCATCGGCGCGATGAAGCGGCCGTGGCTCCAGCCCTGGTACGCGTAACGCACGTCGGTGCCGACGGCTTCGAGAAAGCGGTCGTAGTCGTACCCGTACGCGAGCTGGATGATGCCGTCCACGTCCTCGCGCCTGAGTCCGGCATCCTCGAGCGCGAGATCATAGGCGTTGACGGCGAGCTCGAGCGCGGTGCGGTCGGGTGAGCTGCCGAGCAGCAGGCCGACACCGCAGACTGCCGTCCTGTCGCGCAGCGATTGCGCCACTTCGGTCATCCTGCCTGCCTCCTTCGTTCGTTGCATGGGGCCGCCCGCGGCACGGGTGCGCCTGCGATGAACCGTCCGCGTCGATCGACGACGGCCGATGGTAAGTTGGTACTTGACCATCGTCAAGTTAGCGGCTCTTATAATGTGGTCTTGCCAAACTCGCAGAAAGCACACGATGGGAAGAATCAGGGACAGCGACCGCACGCGCGCCCGCATCATCGAGGCGGCCGCCGCCGAGTTTTCGGAGAAGGGGTACGACGCCGCGACGGTGTCGGAGGTCGCGCGGCGCGCAGCGCTCAGCAAGCAGCTCGTGCATCACCACTTCCGCACCAAGGAGGCGCTGTTCCGCGAAGTGCACGACCGCAAGTTCCGGCCGACCGTCGAATGGCAGGAGATGCTGCCCGACGATGTCGGCGACCTCATCGCGGAACGTTTCCTGAAGCGGGCGCAGGATGCGCACTACATCCGTTTTCTTACATGGGAAGCCGCGAGCGGACGCGCCAGCATGCCGGGACGCGCGGCGCGCCAGCGGCGCATCGCGGAATATGGGGGCGCCGTGCGCAAGCTGCAGGCTGCCGGCAAGCTGCCCGCAGAAGTCGACCATCGGCTGATACAGCTCGCGATACTCGCGCTGGCGACTTATCCCATGGCGTATGCGCAGATCACGCGTCTCGTGACCGGGCGGGCGGCCACCGACGGCGATTTCCAGAAAGAGTGGTATGCCTTTCTGCAGTGGGCAGGCCGGCGGCTCTTCAGGACGTCCGGGCGACCGCGGACAGCGAAGGACGGTGCGCGCAAGCGCCGGGCTGCCTCGCCGGCAGGCGCGCGGCCGACCCAGCGCAAGACTACTCGGGTTGTATCCCGGCGCTCTTGATGATGACGCCGTAGCGCGCGTGTTCGCTGCGCTGCAACTGCGCGAGCTCCCCGGGGCTGCCTGGCCAGGGATCGATGCCGATCGCGGTCATGCGCTGGCGCAAATCGGGCGATTCCAGTGCACGGACGACTTCGCGGTTGAGGCGGGCGATCAATTCCTTGGGCGTGCCGGCAGGCGCGTACATGCCGTACCAGATGGACATGATGAACTTCTCCATGCCGGATTCCGCGGACGTCGGCACGTTGGGCAGCGCCGCCACGCGCTTCGGGGACAGAACCGCGAGCGGCCGCACTTTGCCTTCCTGGATCAACGGCAGTATCGACGCAACGGAGACGATCACCTCGTCGACTTCACCGCCGACGGCGGCGAGCGTGGCCTGCGTGGCGCCCTTGTATGGGACGTGCACCATGTCGATCTTGGTGAGATATTTCAGAAGCTCGTTCGCGAGATGATTGGTCGTGCCTGCGCCGCCCGATCCGAAATTGAGCTTGCCGGGGCGCGCGCGGGCAAGCGCGATGAACTCCTTGAGGTTTTTTGCCGGCACGGAGGGATGCACGACCATGACGTTCTCGATGCTGGCGAGGCGCGCGACGGGCGCGAAGTCTTTCTCCGGATCATAGGGCAGCTTCTTGTAGAGCCACGGGCTCAACGCAATGGTCGGCGACGTGACGAGCAGGGTGTAGCCGTCAGCCGGCGACTTCGCGACCAGCGCGAGCCCCAGGTTGCCGCCGGCGCCGGCGCGATTGTCCGGCACGACGCCCTCGCCAAGCTGCTCGGCGAGTTTCTGTCCGACCGCGCGGCCCACGAGATCGCTCGGTGCGCCCGGCGGGAACGGCAGGACCATCCGTATCGGCTTCGTGGGATAGCCGGATTTTACCGACTGCGCATGGGCGGCGAGCGGAACGAGCGCAAGCAGCGCTGACAGGATTGCGGTGCGAAAAGTAAGCATTGATCCTCCGGATTGTGAAGCGCGACTTATGGGCGTCGCTCAAGGAGGCGCAATACTCCGCTGCTGGCCGCGGTCGCGTCAAGCGGTAGTCCGGCAATTGGAATTCCAGGGCACGGCGAAACTCCTGATCGTTCGTGTCGTCTCATGTTGATCCGGCGTGCAGGCGTAGCGTTGACATGGATCAACGAGCCCGCCCGAGCGGCGCCTACACTGAGGTTCTGGCGTGGCGTCTACTGCCACTGCCTTCTGCCATGCCCCATCCACAGACATGAGCCGCTACCGATACAGCTACTTCGATCACGACGCCGACGTCGGGATAGTCGGGTACGGCGTGACGTTGGAGGAAGCGTACGAATCCGCCGCGGCTGCGATGTTCGCGCTGATGACGGAGCTGCCCTCGGTACGCTGCGTGCGCACCATAGCCCTCACCTTCGAGGAAGCGGACCGCGAGCTCGCACTCGTGCGCTGGCTCAACCTGCTCCTCGCTGCAGCACGCGAGCACGGGCTGGTTTTCTCGATGTTCGCGCTGGAACGCGACCACGTGTTGTGGCGCGGGTCCGCGAGCGGCGAGCCGTGGCGTGCCGGCATGGAGCGCGGCACCGAAGTGAAAGGCGCGACGCTCACCATGCTGTCGGTCAAGCAGACCGACGGGGGGTGGGAAGCGCGCTGCGTGGTCGACGTATAGGAGGCTCTCATGGACCTCGCCCGGCTGCAGCAGATCGACGCCTATTCCTGGTCCGTTCCATTGCAGGCCGGTGAGCAGCGCGCGGAGGTGAAGCTCTATGGCAGCGCGCCGCTGCTCGCCACCATGGACGACAAGGTGCTGGAGCAGATCACCAATGTGGCGCGACTGCCCGGCCTCGTAGGCTGCGCAATGACCATGCCCGACGCGCACTGGGGCTACGGTTTCCCGATCGGCGGTGTCGCGGCCTTCGACCCCGAGCACGGTGGCATCGTCTCCGCGGGGGGCGTGGGCTTCGACATTTCGTGCGGCATCCGCTGCCTGCGCACCGGTTTGCAGTGGAACGACGTCGCGCTCAAGGCACGCGTGCTGGGCGACAGCCTGTTTCGCGACATACCTGCAGGGGTCGGCGAGGAGGGCAACATCCAGCTCACGCCCGCCGAGCTGGACGATGTCCTGCTCGGCGGCGCGCAGTGGGCGGTGCGCAACGGTTACGGCGGCCCCGAGGATCTTGAATTCATCGAGGAGCGCGGCTGCATGGCGGGCGCGGTGCCGGAGCACGTATCGGCGCTCGCGAAGAAGCGGCAGCGCGGCGAGATGGGCACGCTCGGCTCCGGCAATCATTATCTGGAGGTGCAGGTCGTGGACCGCATCTACGACGCAGCCGCCGCGGCCTCGTTCGGCATCGCGCGAGGCGATGTCGTGGTTTCCATTCATTGCGGCTCGCGCGGTCTCGGGCATCAGATCGGCACGGATTATCTGGTGAGCCTCGCCAAGGCCGCATCCCGGCTCGGCATCGCGTTGCCGGACCGCGAGCTCGCGTGCGCGCCGATACGCTCACCCGAGGGCGAGCAGTACATCGGCGCGATGAATGGGGCGATGAATTGCGCGCTCGCGAACCGTCAGATCCTGGCGCACCTCACGCGGCGTGTGTTCGATCATCACTTCCCGCACGCGCAGCTCTCCACGCTCTTCGATGTCTCGCACAACACCTGCAAGCCCGAGCGTCATAGGGTGGGCGGACATGAGCGGCTGCTGTACGTGCATCGCAAAGGCGCCACGCGCGCATTCGGCCCGGATCACCCGGGACTGCCCGTGCGCTATCGCGACACGGGGCAGCCGGTCATCATCGGCGGCAGCATGGGTACGGGCTCCTACATCCTCTCAGGAACGGCAGAGAGCGAAGCGCGCGCATTCAGCTCGGCCAGCCACGGCGCCGGCCGCGCGATGAGCCGCCACCAGGCGCTCAAGCAATGGCATGGGCGCCAGTTGATCGACGCGCTGGCGGGAGAGGGGATACTGATCCGCACGCGCTCCATGCGCGGCGCCGCGGAAGAAGCCCCCGGTGCCTACAAGGACGTCGATCTCGTGGCCGAGGCGACCGAGCAAGCGGGCCTGGCGCGTCGCGTCGCGTTCCTGCGACCGAAGGTGTGCATCAAGGGTTGACGTTACGCGAGTGCGCAAATCTTCCTCGGAAGGAGCGCGACATCCCGCCGCCGGAGATTGAGCGACGCGGCGGCGCGGCCATGTCGGAGGCGCTGCCCGAGTCGCGCGTCGGCGAGCGGGCCTGGATACGCTCCTATCCGGCCGGCGTGCCGGCGCACATCGATCCGCATCGCTATCGCTGCCTGATCCACTTGCTCGACGCGAGCTGCGCCCGTTTCCGGGACCTGCCGGCGCTCACGAGCATGGGCGTGACCCTGACTTACGCAGCGCTCGACCGGCTCTCGCGCCGCTTTGCTGCCCACCTCCAGCAGGAAGGCTGCAGCAAAGGCGATCGCATGGCGATCATGCTGCCCAACGTGCTGCAGTACCCCGTCGCGCTGTTCGGCGCCCTCCGCGCCGGCATGACGGTCGTCAACGTGAATCCGCTGTACACGGCGAGCGAGCTCGCACAGGAGCTCTCCGATTCGGGCGCCACCGCGATCGTCGTGCTGGACCATTTCGCCCACACGCTGGAGCGGGCGCTGCCGGGCACCGCGGTGCGGCGCGTGATCGTCACGCGTGTCGCCGATCTTTTTCCCGCCCGCAAGCGATGGCTGGTCAATTTCCTCGCGGGCCGCGTCAGGCGCGTCGCGCCGTGGCATATCGCCGGCGCGTCGAGCCTGCGTCGCGCGCTGGCCCGGAGCAGGACGCGCATTGCACATGAAATGGAGCTCGGCCCCGACGATGTGGCGTTCCTGCAGTACACCGGGGGAACGACCGGCCGTCCCAAAGGCGTCGTGCTCACGCACGGCAACCTCGTGGCGAACGTCGAGCAGACGACGGCATGGGTGAGCGGCGCGCTCGAAGAAGGCGCGGAGACGGTGATCACCGCTTTGCCGCTGTATCATATCTTCGCGCTCACCGCGAACCTGCTCATGTTCGTGAAGCTCGGCGGCAACAACGTGTTGATCGCGGATCCGCGTGAGCTGCGCGGTCTCATCGCGACGCTGCGCAAGAGCCGGTTCACTGCAATCACCGGCGTCAATACGCTCTTCAAGGCGCTGCTCGACGCGCCGGGTTTCGCTGCCGTAGCGAGAGCGGGCCGCGGCCGGCTGAAGATCGCCGTTGCGGGCGGCATGGCGGTGGAGCGCGCCGTCGCGGAGCGCTGGCAGCAGGCGACGGGCGTGCCGCTCATCGAAGGCTACGGGCTCACGGAAGCGTCCCCCATCGTGTGCGCGAACCGGTTCGACATCACGGGTTACACTGGAAAGATCGGCTTACCCGTGCCTTCCACGGAAGTCGCGATCTTCGACGATCACGGCAGAGCGCTGCCCGCGGGCGAAACAGGAGAGATCGCCGTGCGCGGGCCGCAAGTGATGCGCGGCTACTGGCTTGCGCCGGAGGAAACGCAAAAGGCGCTGACGCCCGACGGCTGGCTGCTCACCGGAGACATGGGGCGGATGGACGAGCGCGGCTATTTCGAATTCATCGACCGCAAGAAGGAAGTGATCGTCGTCTCCGGCTTCAAGGCCTACCCGGCAGAGATCGAGGCAGTCGCGCGGCTCCATCCCGGCGTGAGCGATGCCGCCGCGGTAGGGCTGCCGGACGCGCACAGCGGCGAAGCGGTGGCGCTCGCCGTCGTGCGGCGGAACTCTACGCTCACCGCCCAGGCGCTGATCGAGCACTGCCGGCAGCACCTCACACGCTACAAGCTGCCTCATCGCGTCGTATTCGTCGACCGGCTGCCGAAGTCGGCGATCGGCAAGACGCTGCGCCGCCAGGTGCGCGAAGATATGTTGAGCCGTGCGAAGTCTCGCGACGATTCGTAGGATACCGCTAGCGGCGCAGCACGCACTTCGCGTAAAGATCCGGGAAGACATTCTGCGGATCGTATTTCGCTTTGAGCGCGCGATATGCGTCGCCGCCATACAGGCGCTCGAATTCGTCTTCTGGAAAATAGCTGTCCGAATACAGCGATTTGATGCCGCCCAGTGCGATCACCTGCTGCTCGATCCTGCGGTTGAAATGGCCCGGCTCGTGCCGCGTGCGGGTGCGGATCACATCCCAGAAGCCGAAGTTCACGTACCACGTCGGCTGCATCGGATACAACGTGTAGCGCGGCGCGTTGCTGCCTGGGCCCACGGGGCACACCCAGAGCGGCCAGATGCCGATTTCGCGCGTGTGAAAATCCAGGAAGGCTTCCGCGTTGGCGAGCGGCACGTCGACGTCCTGTATGACCGATTCGCCATTGAGCCCGCGCAGGCGATCGAGCAGGCGAGTGAGGCCGATCCGGCTGTTCCAGCGCATGATGCTTGCATAGGTGCGCGAGCCGAGCCGCGCGCGGCCATAGAGCCGGCGGATCAGCGGCTGCTGCGCGAGCAGATTTCTCGAGGACCAGAACCAGTCGGTGTCCCAGCGCCAGAGGAAGTCGCGCACCGTGAGCCAGTCCTGGCGTTTTTCCGGAATGGAGCGGTAATAGATGTGCTCATAGGTGTAGTCGCTGGTGTGCGGCGCGCGGTCGGCGTAACGGCCCAGCGTGAGAAACAGGCGGTCCGGCGCGAAGACGGCGCCGTCGATGAAGTCCGTCTCGCCGGCGTCGCAACGCCGTTCCATCTCGGCGAAGAACGCGCGGGCGCTGCGGAAGGGGACATGCTCGATATGCACGTACGGCTGAACGGGCACCGCGCGTGCCTTCACCCGAAGCGCGTAACCCAGAGTGCCATAGGAGTTCGGAAAGCCGAAATAGAGGTCGGCATGCTCGTTGTGCGGCGTGCAGAGGAGAATCCGGCCGTCCGCGGTGAGCACCTCGAGCTCCAGCACGGTCTCGTGAACCAGGCCATGGCGATGCGAGGACGCCTCTATGCCGACGCCGGCGACTGCGCCGCCCAGCGTGATGGTCTTCAACTGCGGCACCACCGCCGGCATCATGCCCTCCGCGAGGCATGCATCGGCGAGTGACTCGTAAGTCACCATGCCTTCGGCATCGACCCGGCCGCCTTCCGGATCGACCTGCAGCACCGCGGTCAGTTGATGCACGTCGAGCCTGCGCCGTGCATGCCCGGACCGGTCGCGGAAGAGATTGGAGGTGCTCTTCGCGAGAGCGACCGACCCGAGGCCTTCTTTAAGATGCGATGCAAGCGCCTCGCACTTCGCGGCATGCGCAACCGCCGGATCGGCTCGGTGCCGGATCATGGCCGTGCTGGCGGAGCGGGCTCGCGGTACAGAAACGCGCGGCTCATCGGGTAAGTCGATCGCGTCACGTTGCCTTTCGAGAACACGATCTGGAACAGGTGCGTGATGCCGGTCGGAGACCGGAACATTTCGGCGCAGCCGTAGAGGTAGGTGCGCCAGATCCGCCGGAACCGCTCGTCGAAGCGGGCAGGATCGAGCGCGCGCACCCGTTCCCAGTTGCGATCGAAGCGCTCGGCCCAGACATCGAGCGTGAGCACGTAATGGCGGCGCAGATTTTCGACGTCCAGCACCTCCAGCCCGCAGCGCTCCATCTCCACGATGACATCGGCGAGGCTCGGTATCCACCCGCCCGGAAAGACATACTTGCGGATGAAGAATTCCGTCTCGTAATGTGAGATGTGTCCGATGAAATGCAGCACGCCGAGGCCGCCGGGCTTCAGAAAATCGGCGTGGGCGCGCACGACCTCGGCGAGCTGGTCGCGACCGGCGTGCTCCAGCACGCCGATCGAGACCACTTTGTCGTATTGCCGCCGCGCGTCGCGGAAGTCCGTCTCGATGACAGCGAGGGCATCGCCCAAGCCGTACCGCGCGATTTCGGAGCGCACCATATCGACCTGCTCCGTGGTCGTATTGATGCCCGTGACGCGTACGCCGTGCCGCTCGTGCGCACGTCGCATGAACCCGCCGAAGCCGCACCCGATGTCCACGACCTCCTCGCCGGGCGCGAGCAGCAGCTTGCGGCAGACGTGATCGATCTTGTTCGCTTGCGCTTCCTCCAGCGTGCGCGTGCCTTCCGTCCAGTAGGCGCAGGTGTACATCATGAGCGGCTCGTCGAGCCAGAGGCGATAGAAGCCCGTGCCCAGTCCGTAATGCGCGCGTGCGTTGCGTTTCGCCTGCGCCCGCGACCCGTTCGAATGGCGCAGCTCGTGCCAGCGGTTGCGTTCGGTTACCAGCGCGGACGGCTGATCGAAGCCGGCTTCCATGGCGGCGGCGAACGCGAGCGGGAAGCTGCCTTCGACATCGACGCTGCCGTCGAAGTACGACTCCATGAGACCCACGTGCCCGAAGGCGACGACGCGCCGTTCGGCATCCGGCGAGAGAAAGACAATCGTGAATACCGGCGGCGTGTCGCGGTTGCGATACGTGCCGCCGCCGCTGAACTTCACAGCAAACGAGTGGATCGTCAGCTCACCCAGCCGTCGCAGTGCGGCTTCGAGCAGACGGCGCGGGCTGCCGTGGTTAGCGGTGAAAGGCAGATGCATTGTCACCGCCGGCCGGTGCGGCCTGCGACCCCCCACGTCGAATTCGAGCGAGCGCCGCATGCGCAGGGTGGCCGTGAGCCGTTGCCGGGGCGGCGGCCGTCCGTCCGTAGTCCGCGTCGCGGATCGTCATTTCCAATGCAATGGGCACGTCGTCTGCCACGTGGGGCGTCGATGAAAAAATTACACGAAGCACGGACTGCCATCGTTGACCTGGCGCAAGACCGTGCGCTGCCGTTCGCGCAAAATGTTCATCGATGCATGCAGGATGCCGCTCATGCAGAAGGGGAAGAAGGATGTTGCATGCGACCCCGGAATTGACGAGAGTGATCGACGCCGTGGTTCGGAATGCCGAGCAAGGCGGCGAGGCAACGCTGGCGGATGTGCGCGCTGAGCTGCTGTCGGGCATCGTGTGGAGCGACGAAGGCGAGCTGCTCTACGCGCAGGATAGCACCTCCTTCGTGCTCGAGCTGCCGCATCCAGCTCAAGATCCGCGGCCACAGCAGGCGATGGGCGTTGCGCCCCACCAGCATGCCGACGTGCCGGAGCGATACGCCGACGGCCGGTTGTCGGCGCTGACGCAGATCAAGGCGCCGCCACCGGCACGGCGGCAAACAATGACCGGACCGGCACGCAAGTCGTGCCCCGTGAACTGCGGAGGGAGCAATGACGATCCGGGTGGAATGCTATGCGGGGTACCGGGGCGAGGAAGAGCCGCGCGCATTCTGGCTCGGCGAAAGGCGGCTTGCCGTGGTCGAGGTGGTCGACCGGTGGCTCGCGCCGGAACACCGCTATTTCAAGGTGAAGGCGGACGACGGTGATTTTTATATTCTTCGCCACGACGAGCCTCGTGGCGGGTGGACGCTCGGCGGCTACACTCGTGCGCGCGGCGCCGCACCGGGTGGTGAGGCGCGTGAAACGCGTCGATCATGCGACACCGGGGAGAGCGAACCTGATGCCGCACAGGAGTGAATGACCGGACGGCCTTCCCGGCAACGCGTCGGCGTCCGGCCGAAATGCCGCCGCGCGCTCATTCCGGTTTGGCGCTGCGCTTCCCGGACGCTTGCGCAAGCAGCGCGACGACATCCTCATCCTCGACTTGCCGGAATTCGGCATAGAACTGGCCGACGGCATGGAATGCCAGCGGTACCTCCAGGCACACGATCTCGTCCGCGTAAGGCCGCACGCGCTCGAGGCTGTCGGCCGCGGCGACCGGCACTGCGCACACCAGCCGCTCCGGCTGCTTCGCCCGCGCCGCATGCAGAGCGGCGATCATGGTGGCGCCCGTCGCGAGCCCGTCGTCGACCACGATGACGATGCGGCCCTGGGGATCGATGGGGGGACGCGCCGGCGTGTAGAGTGCGCGGCGCTCACGCATCAGCGCAAGCTGCCGTTCCCGTTCCTTTGCAAGGTACGCTTCGTCGGCGCCGACGCTCTCCGCATAGTCGGCAATGTACGACCAGCCGGTCTCGTCGATGGCGCCCACCGCGAATTCCGAGCTCATCGGCGAGCCGAGCTTGCGCACGAGCACGACATCGAGCTCGCCATGCAGCTTGTCGGCGAGCACGCGTCCCATCTCGACGGCGCCGCGCGGAATGGCGAGCACGAGAGGATTGCGGCCCGCGTATTGCCTGAGCTCGCGGGCGAGACGTCGAGCCGCATCGGTGCGGGAAGCGAATAATATCGTCATGGCGGTTCATGATTCTCCCGTTGAGACCGGCGCAGCTTGCGCGAGATCAAGCCGCCTCGTGTTTCGCTGCCAGTCGCATCTGTCTTTTGCGCCCGGCCGGCCGCACACACCAGAAGCGCATGAGGGCGCCGCTGAAAGACACTAACGGGAACCGGCTTGATCTTCGTCAACATCACGGCTGCCGCGCTGCCTACACTGAAAACTCTTGAGCACACAGCTCGCATGCAGGAGTGCCGTCATGATGTCATCCACCATTCCAGAAACGCCCCCGGATTACGACGAGACCCGTATCGTACAGCGCCCCGACGGCTACTACTGGCAGTCGAAGGAAGGCGGGAAGGAATACGGGCCCTTCGCCACGCTGCTCGCCGCGGTACAGGACATGCAGCGCAACGGTGAGTCGGCCTTGGAGCCGGGCGAGACGCTCGAGGAGGCCGAGGCCGAGATCGGCATTGCAGACTGGATCGATCCCGATACCGGCACGCCGGCCGAGGAAGACGGCACGCGCACGGAGTTGCATTGACAGGGTGATGCCGCGACGAGCAGCCGCTGCGCAAGTGCGAATCTGCAAGCGGTCGCGGCGATACGAGCGAGTGCAACCATGAAACCGAAAGCGAAGCGCAGGCGCCCGAGCGAGGCGCAGCGGCAGGCAAAGGCGCGGCCGACCGCCGTGCCGGCACCGCAACCGGATCTCAACGCTGAAAATCCGGCGGTATTCGACGAGTCGCGCCGCGGAACACGCACTAATGAATCCGTCGAGGATCCTCTGCGGGACTGGCCGGAAGGCCCCGGCGAAGCGGACGAATGGCTGGTCGAGCGGGCGGGTCGTGACGCGCCCCAGGACGATAGCACGTGAGCCCGACATGACGCGGCCGTGCTCTTCGGGCATCGCGTACAGGGTTCGCTCTATCCAGGCGCGGGATCACGTGCTGGCGGGCGGCTGGTCTGCACAGCATGAGCCGGAAATCCCCGTGCCGCCGCCGGAATTGCCGCCGGAGACGCCGCTCGAGGTGCCGCCGGAGCCCGGAGAGACGCCTCCCGGGCCGCTGCCCGAGATACCGGTGCAACCCGAAGAACTGCCGCCTCCGCCGGAGCCCGAAATCACATAGCGAGGCGGGCGAGAGGCTCGCGCTGCTGTCTTGAAGAGATACGATCATGGCGTACAGCGAAGAGTTGGTGGACACGGTGTGGCAGAGTGCCCGGGCCCTGTCCGAATTCGACGCCGCGGTATGGCGGCGGGACGCGTGCGGCGCGTGGATCAGACGCGAGCACTATGGCAATGCGCGCTCGGACTTTGGCTGGAATATCGTCAACGTGTCGGCGGGAGAGCCTGACGTTCCTGCAAACCTGCGGGCGTTGCATCACGCGAACACCTACGATCGCGCCAATCACAGCCTGAAGTGCCACGTTCGGGCCGACGACACCGGCACCCCGGCCTCCGCGCACAGCCGCGAGCCGCGCAACCGGACGATCTGAACGCCGCCCGTCCCGAGCACGCGTAGCCAGCGCATGCGTGCGTTTCCCGGCTCGCTGCTGCGCACGCAACGTCCGCAGTTGCTGCCACAACTTGCGCTCTTCCCGTGTCAGCCGCTCGGGCGTTTTCACCACGATGTGCTGCAGGAAGATGCCGTGCTCGCGGCGGCTCACCGTCTTCTGGCCGGTGCCGTTGCAGGCAGCGCAGGTGCGTCGCTGCGTGCCTGCCTGAGCCCCGGTCCCGCCGCACTCGCCGCACTGCACCTCGCGGCTGAAACGCACCAGTACGCAGGCCGCTGCAGCGACACACTCCTCCGAGCATGAGCTCGCGAGCCGCGTATCGCCGCACCGAGCGGCGACGGCCCAATGCCAGGTTGAGCGGTGAGCCGCCGATGTCATCCGGCGCGGGCAGCCGTAGCGTCTCGTTCTGGCGGGCGTGTGCGCCGTCTTTCACCGCGCCGTGCGCCAGGTGCCGTCCGGCTGGCGGCATGCCGTGCCATAGACCTGATCCGTCTTGCCGCCGATCACGGCATTCACCGTGTATTCGCGGCAGGGTCCTCCCGGCGATTCATACGTGCGTGTCGGCACGACCGTGTAGCTGTTACCGGTGTCCGGGTTTCGCCACTGCGCGGGCACGCCCGTCCTCACATTTTCCAGCGCGAGGGCGGTCTTCATGTGATCGCGGTCGTCCATGGAACGTCCGACGCTCCCGCCGATGGCGGCGCCCAACACGGTGCCGATGATCGTGGCCGCCGTTTGTCCGCTGCCTTCACCGACCTGCGCTCCGAGCACGCCGCCCAGCACACCGCCGATCACCATGCCGCTTTGCTCCTGCGTGGGCTGCGTGGCGCAGCCGCCCACGATCATCGCGCAGCACATCGCGATGGCGCTTACCCGTCTACTGCTCATGGCACACCTCCTGTGTAAGGACCGATCGTTCTGCGGTCGCCGCGGACGGGATCGCATAGCGTGGGATGCGACCTCGTGCTTATCGCTTGCTCTTCTCCGCTGCCGCGATGTCCGCGAGCGCTTTCTGGCGGGCGGCCCTCGCATCGGCCAGCGTTTTCCGGTATTCGACCTTCGCCCGCTTTACCGCAGCAGCGTAGTCGGCATGGGCTTTCTTCGCCGCTTCCTGGCCTTCAGGAGAGACGGGAGCAGCGATGGCGGGCTTCGTCCGGTGGCTCGGCGGTTGTGTGCTTTGCTCCGACTCTGCGGCACGAGCAGCGCCCACGATCAGGGACGCGGCGGCGACGGCTATGGCTGCATATCGCAAGCGGCTTGCCATGGTGCTCTCCCGGCGGTGGATGGAGGTCAGACGGACACGTGGTACGGCGTGACCATGGACCGATGAACGAAAGTTTTCCATGTCCGTGCGCCGCGGTGTTTGACCGGCGTCAACAGAACCGGAAGGAGTCATGCCGCATCGCGGGAAGGGGGCGATCGTTGATCCAAGGCAACACGCGTGCGCCCGGCTCGCACTAGCGTAATCGTACTGTTCGTCCGGCGTGGAGGCCGACCGTCATGTACAAGCACTTTCTCATTCCCACGGACGGCTCGGCGCTGTCCGAAGCCGCCGCCGCGAGCGGCATCCGGCTCGCGAAGGCGTTAGGCGCGAGGGTTACCGCATTGCACGTGGTGCCAATTCTGGCGGATGCGCCCCTCGAGGGGTGGGCGCACGGCGATACTGCCTCCCGCTCGCGTCTCAAGGCTCTCTTCGAGCAGCAGGCGCAGCAGTACCTTGCCGCGATCGAGCAGCAGGCGAAGAAGGCAGGCATACGCTGTGCCTGTATCACCCTGCGCGGCGATTCCCCGTACGAGGGCATACTGAAGACGGCGGCCGGCCAGGGTTGCGACCTGATCCACATGGCCTCGCACGGCAGGAAAGGCACATCCGCGCTGGTGCTGGGCAGCGAGACCGTCAAGGTGCTGACTCATGGGGCGATACCCGTGCTTGTCCATCGCGAAGGCGGCGCGCTGTCCACGCTTGCAGGAACGCCGTCGCGCCGTCGCAGCCGCAGCAGCAGCAAGAAGTAGGATGCCGGGTACATTGTGCAATTGATCCACCCACGTCAGTACCGACCGTCCGTTGCTGCCGAGGTTGGATCGTTCCCATAGCGAAAGGAGTAGCGGCCATGGCCATGCTGAAGGTAATCGAAGTGCTGACCGAGTCCGACAAAAGCTGGGAAGATGCGGCGCAAAACGCCGTCAGGGAGGCGGGCAAGACCGTGCGCAACATCAAGTCCGTCTACATCAAGGACTTCGAGGCGACCGTCGACGGTGACCGGATCGTCAACTACCGCATCAACGCAAAAATTTCATTCATGCTCGAGTGAAGCACTGGAGGCGGTCGTGACCACTGTGAGACATTCCTTCGACGCCGCGACGCGCGTGAGTCGCGGGCTTTCGGACATCATCGAGAAGCTGGTGAACGATCCCGACCGCGAAGCGCCGCCCACGCTCGGGGACGTGAGGGCCCTTCTGCGCGAGCGCAATTCCGAGGGTGCGCGCCTGCATCCTCAGGACGAGACCTCGTCGCTCAACGAGCTCGACCGGCTGATCGAAGAATACGGAACGGACGCGCTCGCCATCGACTTCGTCGCCGCGAAGGCGAGCGAAGGCTTGTCGCGCGTGATCCAGGCCGCCGTCGACGATATCACGATGCCGCGTGCCCCGACGCTGGGCAGGGTGCGCGAGGCCATGCTGCATGGGCTCACTGCGCGACTCATCGGCGAGGGCGCGATCGACGAGGACGATGAGAGCGTCCTGCTCGCGGAGATCGAAGACCTCATCCGCCGTTACGGCGAGCATGCGCCGGCGGAAACGGTGATCCGTTTCGAGTAGCGCGTGAGGCGCCTGCGGCTCGCGGTCGTCGGCTACGGAAAGCTGGGGCGCGCCTGTGCGACGGCGTTGCAAGGCGGTAGCGATCTCCAACTCGCCGGCGTAGTTGTGCGCGGCGGGGTCGCGGCGATCCCCGGCGTGCCGCAACGCACTCCGCTGGTCGAGCACGTGCGCATGCTGGAAAATGTCGATGCAGCGCTTGTTTGCGTGCCTGCAGAGCAGGTTCTTCCGGTGGCGCGCGAGCTGCTGCAGCAACGGATGCCCATCGTCGAATGCGCGGCGTTCGAAGGGCGCGCCCTGCAAGCGCATTACGAGGCGCTCACGGTAGCGGCGCGCCATCACCACGTCGCGGCAGTCCTCGGCGCCGGGTGGGACCCGGGGGCGTTCCCTCTCATGAGGCGCCTGTTCGACGTGCTGATCCCGCATGGACGCAGCGAAATGGACAGCCATCCGGGCCTCGCCCTGCATCACTCGACGATGCCCCCGATACCCGGCGTGAAGGCGGCGCTTACCTGCGAGCGCCGCGGCAGCGACGGGCGTCCGCAGCGTTATGTCTACGTGCAGCTCGAACGCGATGCCGCGTTCGGCCAAGTCGAGCAATTGATAGTCGCCGATCCCCTCTACGCCGGCACGGATTCGTTCGTCTTCGCCGTGCCCGATGTGGGCGCGCTCCAGCCTCCGTCCACGGGAATCCTGCTCAAGCGCTGCGAGGCGAGGACGCCGGGCACGCATCAAAGCCTGCTGCTCGAAGCACGCTTCGATACCGCTCGCTTCGCCGCGGAGGTCATGCTCGATGCCGCCCGGGCACTGCCATGGCTCAAGCCCGGTGCGCAGCGTTACCGGCTTGCGCTCGATCCTGCCGACGCGGCGCTTTGACGCTCCGCCTTAGCGGGCGGCCTGGCACGAAGGCCCTGCACGCTTGATTCCTATCCAGGATCTGCTGCACCGCATTCGATGGGCCCCGGCGTTCGCCGAGGCCGAATTCATGATCGGCTATTTCGACCGCGTCGCGAACCGCATCGTCCGTGTGCCGTTCAAGCGCATTCATCTGGAGCGAGGCGAGCACTTCTCGTTCGATGTCATCGACGAAGAAGGCGTGGCCTGCATGGTGCCGTTCCATCGGGTCCGGGAAGTGTGGCGTGACGGTGTTCTCATAGGGCAGCGGACGCACGCCGAGCCCCGGGCTCCTCGTTGATTCGACTCGACGCCCGATGACCCGACGCGCAGCCATCGATCACCGCGCGTCGCGTTGATGCACGTCAATATGCCTGCGTCCCCGCGGGCCGATCATGGAATTTCCGCGGGACGCATCCTGCGCCCGTGGCTTTTCGTGACAAAGCGACAGCATCTGTCGTCTTTGCAAGGAGCACGTCATGAACACGCCTGAACATCATCGGCAGGGCGTCATCCCGGATTCGCCGGCGACCGGCATGAAGCCGCTGAACATCGTCTGGCAAAGACTGGTCACCGCGGACGAAACGACATGCGCCCGATGCAGCGCCACCCAGCAGGAGATCCAGCGGGCCCTGGACATACTGAAGAACGTGCTGCGGCCGCTGGGCATCGAACCGCATCTGCGCGTGATAGACATCGACGACGCTTATTTCAAGGCGCACCCGCGCGAATCCAACCGCCTCTGGATCGCCGACAAGCCGCTGGAGGATTGGCTCGACGCTCATGTGGGCGCCAGCACCTGCTGTCCGGTATGCGCGGGCGCCCCTTGTCGAACGATCGAGGTGGGCGGACGTGTATTCGAAGCCATACCGGACCACTTGATCATCAAGGCGGCGCTCGTTGCCGCGGCGCAGCTCATGATGCCATCCGGGCAGGGACCGCGCAGCGAAGTGCCGGCCTAGACACGGATCGGAGCGGCAATGGAAAAACGCACTCAGTTCAACATCGGCTATTTCATCGTCGCCGTCATTGCGCTGCTGTGGGTGCAGAGCGTCTGGGTGCAGACGCGCACGGTGCAGCCGATCACATACAGTGAGTTTCAGACGTACCTGAAGGAAAACAAGGTCCAGGAAATCCGCATACTCGAGAATTACATTCAGGGCACTTTCAGGCAGCCGCTTCCCGACGGACGCACGCGCTTCGTTGCGGTGCGGGTCGATCCCGAGCTCGCGCGGGACCTCGCGCCCTATAACGTCAAGTTCTCGGGGGTCGTCCAGAGCACGCTGCTGCACGACCTGCTCTCGTGGCTCGTGCCTGCCGGGGTGTTCTTCCTCATCTGGTTCTATGTCGTGCGCCGGCTGATGGAGAAGCAGGGCCTGGGCGGCGGTTTTCTGACCATCGGCAAAAGCAAGGCGAAGGTCTATGTCGAAAGCGACATCAAGGTCACTTTCGAGGACGTCGCGGGCGTCGACGAGGCCAAGGAAGAGCTCAAGGAAGTCGTCGGTTTTCTCAAGGATCCGCAGCGCTACGGCCGGCTGGGCGGGCGAGTGCCCAAGGGCGTGCTGCTGGTCGGTCCGCCGGGCACCGGCAAGACGCTGCTCGCCCGCGCGGTGGCAGGCGAAGCCGGCGTACCGTTCCTGTCGATCAACGGCTCGGAATTCGTCGAGATGTTCGTCGGGGTGGGCGCGGCCCGCGTGCGCGATCTGTTCGAGCAGGCGCGTGCCAAAGCGCCGTGCATCATCTTCATCGACGAGCTCGACGCCCTCGGACGCGCGCGCGGCGCTTACGGGCTGGGCGGCGGACACGACGAAAAAGAGCAGACGCTCAACCAGCTGCTCTCGGAGATGGACGGCTTCGACCCGAGCTCGGGCGTCGTGCTGCTCGCGGCCACCAACCGGCCGGAGATACTGGATCCGGCATTGTTGCGCGCCGGACGCTTCGACCGGCAGGTCCTGGTCGCGCGGCCGGACAAGCTGGGGCGGGTGCAGATACTGCGTGTGCACCTCAAGAAAGTGCGATTGCGCGCCGACGTCGATCCGGAGCAGATCGCCGCGCTCACTGCAGGTTTCAGCGGTGCCGATCTCGCGAATCTCGTCAATGAAGCCGCTTTGCTCGCCACACGTCGTGGCGCGGATGCCGTCAGGCCCGAGGATTTCACCGGGGCCATCGAGCGCATCGTCGCGGGCCTGGAGAAGAAAAGCCGGATACTGAATCCCGTGGAGCGCAAGATCGTGGCTTACCACGAGATGGGGCACGCGCTGGTGGCCATGTCGCTGCCCGGCAGCGATCCGGTGCACAAGATCTCCATCATTCCGCGGGGCATAGGCGCGCTCGGCTATACGATGCAGCGGCCCACCGAAGACCGTTTTCTCATGACCCGCGGCGAGCTCGAAAACAAGATGGCCGTATTGCTCGGCGGCCGCGTCGCGGAGCGCCTCACGTTCGGCTGCATCTCGACGGGCGCAGCCGACGACCTCGCCAAAGTGACCGACATCGCACGCGGCATGGCGACGCGCTTCGGAATGGTCGAGAAGCTGGGGGAAATCGCGTACGAGCCGGAAAGGCCGTCTTTCCTGCCCGTACCCGGCGTCGCGGCGCGCCCGCGCGAGTTCAGCGAGGAGACGGCCCGCGAAATCGACTGTGCGGTTCGAGACATCGTGGGCATAGCCCACGACAAGGCGATGGCCCTCCTCAGAGAAAGGCGCACGGTGCTGGAGCAGGGCGCGCAGCGGCTGCTCGAGAAGGAGACGCTCAACGAGGAGGACCTGGCCGCGTTGTTGCCGCCTGCGCCTGCACTCGCCGCTGCCGCGAGTGTGGTTCTCGTATAGCCGGGGAGCACGTCAATCCCGCACGTGCAGAAGCACACTGCCGTCCGTCTGCCGGTCGACGCGTGTGCCGAGTCTTGCGCTCTCGCGGGCCAGTATCCTGGACACGGCCGCACCATCTGCCGCGGACGCGCGCTCGACGCGAAAGTGGTGCATCCGCATCGGCACTGCGGAAAACGCCAGGAGCGCGCCGCTGACGCTGTCCATCGTGGGGAAGTACATGAGCGAGAGATCGGGCCGGTACGACTCATAGCCGCGTATGCCTTCGTAGTCGTTCAGGAAATCGCCGCAGCCGTACACGATGGGGCGCGAGCGATAGATCTCCACACCTCGCACATGATGCGACGAGTGTCCGTGCACGATGTGTACGCCGGCATGATCGATGAGCGCGTGCGCGAATGCGCGCTCGTCGGGGCTCACGGGATAATTCCAGTTGCCGCCCCAATGGATGGAGAACACCACGACGTCGCCCGCTTTGCTCGTGTCACGCACGTGTTGCGCGATTTCGTCGACGCGCTGCGGCGAGAGATCGGACAGGAAGGCAACGCCCGGGCGAGGGCGAGTGGCGGCCCATTCGTCCGGAACGCCGCTGCTCGCCATGGCATAGCCGTACACGAGCACCCTGCCTCCGCCCGGCAGTGCGATGATGGCCGGTGCCTGGGCCTCGTCCAGCGTCGCGCCTGCGCCCGCTGTGTGCAGGCCGGCGCCGCGCAAGGCGTGCAGCGTGTCGTGCAGGCCGCCGCGTCCCCAATCCAGCACATGGTTGTTGGCAAGCACGCAGCAATCGATGCGCGCCGAAGTGAGGCAGGGCACGTTTTCCGGGTGCATCCGATAGTGCACGCCTTTGCCCGGCCATGCAGTGTCGCTGCAGGTTACAGCCGTTTCCAGATTGATGATCCGGACGTCCGGTGTCCTGCGATCGAGCTCGGCCAACGCATCGCCCCAGATGTAGGTAAACCCGACCGGCCTTTCGAGCGGGCCGGACGCGCGCTCGGCCAGATCGACATAATCCAGCGCGGACTGCGAGTAAGCTTCATACAGTTGCGGTGCGCCGGGATGCGGCAGTATCTGGTCGATTCCGCGCCCGGTCATGACGTCGCCGCAGAGGAACAGCGTAACGGCAGCGGGCATGAAATTCTCCTCTCGAATAACATCGACGCGCCAGCGCTTCTTTATATACACATTGTTGCTTGCGCGGTGGCGCCGTACTGACTTATGTCAAGCTGCCGGTCAGGCTGGCGGGAGATAGTCTTTGCGATCGCGGCTGGCAGGTTCGCGCGGTTGCGCGCAGCGCGATGTGAAATGGACCCCGGCGAGAAGTGAGCAGAGGAGAAAATGGCGGAACAATTGATCCAGGTCGGCGCTCCCGATCCCGAGCGCAGGACCTCACCCATCATCGACGACGAGGCCGAGGAGCTCTCGCTGGATTACGAGCTGGAGACCGGCGTTTGCTATTTCAATGCGACGGCGTACCCGATCGGCAGCTACGTGTTGAGCGGCGATGAGGTGCTCCACTGCGAAGAACGCGGTGTATGGGTGCGCAGCGGCGAGCTGCAGCCCTAGCATCGAGAAGCGCAAAGGCGGCAAGGTGGTGCTGTGGTTGCGGTGTCGTGCCTGTGAGGGCGAGCGATGCTGGTGATCGACGGCGCGCATGGTGAAGGCGGTGGACAACTCGTCCGCACTACCATCGCTCTCGCCGCCGTAACGCATACCACGCTGCGCATCGTTCAGATGCGGGCGCGGCGTCCCAAGCCGGGGCTCGCGCCGCAGCATCTGACTGCCGTACGCGCTGTGGCTGCATTGTGCGGCGGTGAGGTGGAGGGGCTGACGCCAGGCTCGCAGAGCCTCGTTTTCGTCCCCGGGGAGCTGCGTGGCGGCACTTTCGAGTTCGACGTCGGCACCGCAGGGAGTATTCCCCTCGTCCTGCAGGCGCTGATGCCGGCCATGGTCATGATCGGACGGCGCGTCGAGGTACACCTCGTTGGCGGTACCGACATATGGGCTGCGCCCCCGCTGGATTATCTCGAGCACGTGCTCCTGCCCCTGATGCGCTTGCTTGGCGCACGCGCGACGTTGCGATGCACCCGGCGGGGCTACTACCCGCGCGGTGGCGGACGCGTCGAGCTCGTCATGGAACAAAGCACGCTCGTGCCGCGGCAGCTGGATGTGCAGGGCAAATTACGCTCGATACGAGGCGTCGCCCACGCCGCGAATCTGCCGTCGCATATTCCTGCGCGAATGGGCGAAGCTGCGACGTCCTGTCTTGCCGGCTGGGACGTATCCAACATCGAGATCTCGCTGCTGCACGAGCCGGGTGCGCTGGGTGCGGGCGGCGCCATCGTGCTGTGGGCAGAGACGGACTGCACGATCCTGGGCGCCGGGCGCGTCGCCCGGCGCGGCGTGCCGGCCGAGCTGCTGGGACAGGAGGCCGGGAGCGAGCTTGCGGTGGATCTTGCGTCGGGTGCGACGCTGGACGTCCACGCCGCCGATCAGATGCTCGTCTACTTCGCGCTGAGCGGCGGCGGGTCTTTTCTTACGCGCAGAATCAGCAGCCATAGCGACACGACGATGTGGTTGATCGCACAGCTGCTGCCCGTGCATTTCGTATGCACGCAACACGGTGACCTCGTGCACGTGGCCGTGTGCCCGGTTCCGCCGGGGCAGCGCGACGCGTGACGCCCGCGGGCTCGTTTTCGCGCGTGGGTGAACAGATGATCGCTCCCCAACTATGGGACCCGCGTTGACGTGGATCAATTCAGAGACTTCGGGACTGCGCGATAGTCGTCGCGTAGGGGGGTAATCGCGTGGCGCCGATCCGGCAGGCGAAGCCGGGCGGCCGACGCAGCCCGAAACCGGATGCAGGAGAACCCGTCATGCAAATACCGCTGCAGATCACTTTTCGCAATCTCAATCGCTCGCCCGCCATCGAAGCCAAGATACGCGAGCGTGTGGACAAGCTCGAGCGCTTTTTCGGCGAGGTGACCAGTTGCCGCGTCGCGGTAGAGCTCCTGCATAAGCATCATGCGCAGGGCAATCACTATCATGTGCGCGTGGACGTTACCGTTCCGGGAGAGGAGCTGGTCGCGAGCCGGGAGCCCGGCGAGCATCATGCCTACGCCGACGTGTATGTCGCCATACGGGACGCCTTCGACACGATGGGGCGGCTCCTCGAAGATTACGCGCGCCGGATGCGGCGGCAGGTCAAGGCGCACGAGGTGCCGCCTCACGGGCGCGTGGCGGAGCTGCATCGCGCCGACGACTACGGCCTCATAGAAACGGCCGATGGCCACATGGTCTATTTTCACCGCAACAGCGTGGTGGAGGGCGATTTCGACGACCTTGCGATAGGCAGCGAGGTGCGCTTCGTGGAAGAGCAGGGAGAGCGCGGCCCGCAGGCGAGCACGGTGCATATCATCGGCAAGCACCATATCGTCGGGTGACATCGATTACTCAGGCGGCTTCTCCCTCGCCGCACGCTCGCGCGATTGCGGACCGCGCCGCGTCGCGCAGAGCGAGCGCTGCCTCGAAATTCTCGCCCGCGGGTCGCAGGGGCGGGCACACCGTCACCGAGAGCGGCGCCCGGCGGGCCAGCCAGCTGCCGTCGGGCAGAACCCGGCGCGTGCCTGTGAGCGCTATGGGCACCACGGGCGTATGCGATTGCGCGGCCGCGACGAACGCGCCGAGATGAAACGGCAGGACGCCGGGTTCCCGCGCGAAGGTGCCTTCGGGAAACACGGCGAGTGACGGCCCCTGTCGCACGGCCTCCACGAGCGCCGTCGCGGCTTCCGCTCCACGCGCCGGATCGAAGCTCTCCACGAGGAGCACGCCGACCGCGTGCAACACAAGGGTGAGCGCCCGGCTCGCGGCCACATCGTGCTTCGCCGCAAAGCGAAATTCGCCCGGCAGCGCGGCGAGCAGGACTAGGCCGTCGATATAGCTCGCGTGGTTCACCACGAATATGCATTTTTGTTCACGTGGCAGCTCTGCAAGACCCGTGACCTGGGGCAGCAACCCGACGGCGCGCAGAAAGATTCGCGCCCAGCGGCGCGCCACGGCCTGACGACGCGCATAAGACGAGGGGAGCGTGAGCAATGCCGCGGCAGGCACGACGCACAGCGCGAACAGGGTCCAACCGTAACCGGCGTATGCGAGCGCGGCGAGGTGATCCGCGAAACGCTGCGACCGGGCCTTGATAGCATCCCACGCGAGGCGTGCGGACTGCAGCACGCGCATGCGGAATCCCGCCGTCAACATGCCGCGCTCGTACAGCAGTCGCGTTTCGGCACGGCGCACTTTTCCGCTCGAAGTCTTGAGCACCGTATGCGGCGGTACGATCAGCACGTGGTCCACCGGCGTGCCGAGGAGGTCGACCGCCAGCGCATTGATCGCACTGCGCATTTTGACGATACGTGCCGCGTCGGCCTCCCGGGTTTCCGCGACGACGACGAGATGCTCCGTTCCGGTGGCCGGGTCCATGCTGCCGAATACCGCGACGCAGCCCTGTCGCACCCCGGGCAAGCGGCCCACTGCTTCTTCGAGCTCGTCCGGATGAAAATGGCGCCCGGCCCGGATGATGACGTCTTTCACGCGGCCCGTGGGATAGAGCTCCCCCTCCGCGATATAGCCGAGGTCGCCGGTGTCGAGCCAGGAATCGCAAAACAACGCGGCGGTGGCAGCCGCGTTGCGATAATAGCCCGAGGTCGCGGAAGGCCCCGCGAACTGTATTCTGCCTTCGCGGCGCTCCGCCAACGGCAGTCCGGGTGCGTCTACGATGCGTATCCGATGCTCGGGCAATGCATGGCCGCAGCCGACCATATGCAATGCAGCGGCATCGCCCGGCGCCGCAGGCACCGCCCGACCGGTATTGAGAAACGCCCGGCGGTCGATCGCATCGATCACGGGCCCGCGTCCCGGAGGCGAGAACGCGAGTCCCACGCTGCATTCGGCAAGGCCGTACACCGGTGCAAGCGCGCGCGGATCGAAGCCGTGGAGCGCAAAGCGCGCGGCGAACCGCTGTAGCGTGGTCGCGCTGACCGGCTCCGCGCCGTTGAAGGCGAAGCGCCAGCTATTCAGATCCAGTCCGGCGAGATCGTGATTTTCGATGCGTTTGAGGCACAGCTCGTAGGCGAAGTTCGGCCCGCCGGACAGCGTGCCCCGATAACGCTGTATGGATCGCAACCACCGTTCCGGGCGCTGTAGAAAGTGCAGCGGCGACATCAGCACGAGCGGCGTGCCGAAATAAAGACTGCCGAGCCACGCTCCGATGAGACCCATGTCGTGATAAAGCGGCAGCCAGCTCACGAAGACGTCGGTCGGTGCGATGCGTACTGCGCGCCCCATTGTGCGGATGTTCGCGAGCAGGTTCTCGTGCGTGAGAACGACGCCCTTGGGATGGCCAGTGCTGCCGGAAGTGTATTGCAGCAATGCGATATCCGCGCGACGACCGCCGGCGCTCGCGGGGCCGCCGCCTCGCAGTGCCTGGGGAACCAGAATCTCGCTCAACGTGGGGATGCCAGCCTGCGCCAGGCGGGCGTACGGCTGGACCTCCGGCCACGTGATGAGAAATCGCGCTTCGCTGTTGACGAGTATGCCGCGCTCGCGTGCGAGATGATCGCCGATGCGGGCGGCTCCGGGCGGGGGGTACAGCGGCACCGGTATCCCGCCAGCAAGAAGTGCGCCGAAAAAGGCGGTGAGAAAATCAGTGCCGGTCGGCAGCATCAATGCCACGCGGTCGCCGGGTTGCAGCCCGCGCGCAGCGAGTGCGACAGCCATCGCCGCCGCCTTGTCGGCGAGGGCGGCGTAGGTCAGACGCTCGATCTCCGTCTCGCCGTCGGTGAGAACGACGTGGACGCGCTCGGGATGACGCTGCGCGTGCCAGTGCAACGCTTCGATCAGGGTCGCCGTTGCGGCCGGCGCGGGTTCCGCCGCAGACAGTGGGGGCGGTGCGGGTGCGGGTGCAGGCGCTGGCGGTGCCGCTGGTCCGACGGCTTCCAGCTCGCGCAGCAGGTCGCGGACGGTCTGCACTTTGCCGAGGACGGTTTCCGGCAGCCGCACGGAGAACCGCCGTTCGACGCGCACCAGCAGCTCTACGCGTGCGAGGCTGTCGAGGCCGAGATCCCGGTCGAGGCTGGAGGCGAGGGATACCGCAGGCGGCATGGGACCCTGCGCGTGTACTTCGGCGACCAGCTCGCGCACTACCGCAAGCAGCGGTTCGGCTCGAGCGACATCGGTCGTGCTCTGCGGGTCCGCTGTGAATTCCATCGCGACTCGTTTTCCATCCGGGCGAGCGACGCTCGCCGCGCCCTGCGTTTCACGCTGCTGAAAGCGAACATGACATGTTTTCAGAAATGGCGGAAAGCCGCTTGAGACAAATCAACATGCTGCGTCGTCGCATCCATGATGCGTAAAGGATGCATCCTCGCTTGCTTGCCGACAATTAACGTGCCCGGACCGGCGGCCCGAGGGTTGACCGGCGCGGGATGCGCGCCGGGCTGATTCGCATCTCGCTCCTTCCTGTTGATGCACATCAATAGAGCGCTGCCTGCACGGGCTTAAGGTTATTCATTCGGGGTGCTGTTTGGAACGTAAGCCCGCCCGGGGAACGTGCAGCCCCTCAGCGTTCCCCTCGCTCTATTCTCGAGGAGCACGTCATGGCCCACACAGTAAAACACGATGTGCCGGTAACCACTGCAAGTTCCGAAGCGGCGAAACCCGCTTCGTCCGCCCTGCGCCAGCCGTACGAGGCATTCGAGCACTTCATGGAGAAGATGCTGAGCCGCGGCTGGTGGCAGCGTCCGCGGCTTTGGAGCGATCCCTTCGGCGATCTGATGATGCCGTTCCAGAGCCGGCGTCCCCGCCTGCTCGAGGTGACGGTCGCGAAGAGCAGGGAGTCGACTCGCCGCACGATGGAAGTCAAGTGAACAGCAAGGGAACAGCGAAGGAGGTCTTATGCCTGCCTATGTCATGCTGACGCAGGTCGCATCCGACATGCTCGGATCGCCGCGCAGTCTCGAAACCGCCGAGCACAATGTCATGGCTGCGATACGCGCCGACTGTCCCACGGTGAAGTGGATGCAAAGCTACGCCGTCATGGGCCCGTACGATTACATGGATGTGTTTCAGGCGCCCGACAACGACACTGCAACGCGCGTGTCCATGCTGGTGCGCACTTACGGCAGAGGCACGTCCCAGGTGTGGCCTGCGACGGAGTGGAACGATTTCGAAAAAATGATAGAAGCGATGCCGGAGCATCGGGAGCCCCCTATGGCGTGACCGCGCGCCCTGTGATCCGCGCGGCTGCGATAGCCGTGCCGCGCACCGAGACGAAGCGCGCCGTGGAGACGGCGGGACGCCGTCGCGTCCGGGCGCCAGTGAGGTATTGCGGAGAGCGTATGGGGTTTTCATGATTACAGACATCATCCGCAAGCAGCCCGTGACGGGTGGAGTTGCGCCCAACATGCCGGATTACGGCCGCGCGTGCGCCGGTTACACGTGGGAGCAGGCGAGAGCGATGTTGAGCGGCCTGCCAGGAGGGGGCGGACTCAATATCGCTTACGAAGCAGTCGATCGCCACGCGCTTGTCGCGCAGACCTCACGCGTTGCGCTGCGCTGGCTGGGCAGGGACGGCAGCGTGCGCGATTACAGCTACGCGCGGTTGCGCGAGCTCACCAGCCGCTTCGCCAACGTGCTCCGCAGCCTCGGCATCGGTGCCGGCGAGCGCGTTTTCGTGCTCGCCGGCCGCATACCCGAGCTTTATGTCGCCGTGCTCGGCACGCTGAAGAATCGGAGCGTCGCGTGCCCGCTGTTTTCGGCGTTCGGTCCCGAGCCCCTGCACACGCGGCTGTCGATGGGTGAGGGCGCGGTGCTGGTCACGACCGAGAGCCTGTACCGGAAGAAGGCGGCTGGACTGCGAGCGCGTCTGCCGCAACTCAGGCATGTGCTGGTGATCCGCGATACGGCTGAGGACGACCTGCCGGACACCCTCGACTTCTGGCAGCTCATGGACGAGGCCAGCTCGAGCTTCGAGATCCCGCCCACGGCACCCGAAGATCCCGCCCTGTTGCATTTCACGAGCGGAACGACGGGCCGGCCCAAAGGGGCACTCCACGTGCACGGCGCCGTGATTGCGCATCATGTCACCGGCGTGCTCGCGCTCGACCTGCATCCCGACGACATCTTCTGGTGCACGGCCGATCCCGGCTGGGTCACCGGCACTTCCTACGGCATCATCTCGCCGCTCACGAACGGCGTGACGAGCATCGTCGACGAAGCGGAATTCGACGCCGAGCGCTGGTACGGGCTGTTGCAGCGCGAGCGCGTGAGCGTGTGGTACACGGCGCCCACGGCGGTGCGGATGATGATGCGCGGCGGCGCGGATGCCGCGCGGCGCTATTCCGCTCCGAATCTGCGCTTCATCGCGAGCGTGGGCGAGCCGCTCAATCCGCAAGCCGTCATGTGGGGGATGGAAGCGTTCGGCCTGCCGATACACGACAACTGGTGGCAGACCGAGACCGGCGGCATCATGATCGCGAACTATGCGGCGATGGATATCAAGCCGGGCTCCATGGGCCGGCCGCTGCCCGGCATCGAGGCCGGCATCGTCAGCAGGCGCGCCGACGGCACGGTCGCGGTGTGCGAGACGCCGAACGTGCAAGGCGAGCTCGCGCTGCGCGCCGGGTGGCCTTCCATGTTCCGCGCCTACATCGGGGACGAGGCGCGATATCGCAAATGTTTCGCGGAGGGCTGGTATCTCACCGGCGATCTCGCGAAGCGCGATGCCGACGGCTACTTCTGGTTCGTCGGCCGTTCGGATGACGTCATCAAGTCTTCGGGACACCTCATCGGGCCGTTCGAGGTCGAAAGCGTGCTGATGGAGCATCCTGCGGTGGCCGAGGCGGGCGTGATCGGCAAGCCGGACCCGGTGCAGCTCGAAACGGTGAAGGCATTCGTTTCGCTCAAGCAGCGATACGAGGCGAGCGATGCGCTGCGGCGCGAGCTGCTGGGATTCGCGCGCCAGCGACTGGGCGCCGCCGTAGCCCCGAAGGAGATCGATTTCCTGCCCACGCTTCCGCGCACGCGCAGCGGCAAGATCATGCGGCGGCTGCTGAAAGCGCGCGAGCTCGGGTTGCCCGAAGGCGACACGTCCACGCTGGAAGACGCGTCATGAGCAACGCGACGTCCCCGGTCACGTTGCTGAAGGAAATGCTGCGCGTGCGCCGCTTCGAGGAGAAATGCGCCGAGCTGTACGGCGCCGGCAAGATCCGCGGCTTTCTCCATCTCTACATCGGCGAGGAAGCGGTCGCGGTGGGAGCGATGCAGGCCCTGCAGCCGGAAGACGCGATTATCGCGACCTACCGCGAGCACGGCCATGCATTGGCGCGCGGCATATCGGCGGGCGTGCTCATGGCCGAGATGTACGGCAAGTACGAGGGTTGCTCGCATGGCCGCGGCGGCTCCATGCACATCTTCGACGCGCGCATGCGCTTCTACGGCGGCAACGCCATCGTCGGCGGCGGATTGCCGCTGGCGGTCGGATTCGCACTCGCCGACAAGCTCACCCGCCGTCCCCACCTGACCGCCTGTTTTTTCGGCGAGGGTGCCGTCGCCGAGGGCGAGTTCCACGAATCGATGAATCTGGCGGCGCTATGGCAACTGCCGGTTCTGTTCCTGTGCGAGAACAATCTGTATGCCATGGGCACCGCCCTCGAACGCTCGGAATCGCAGACCAACTTGTGCGAGAAGGCGGAAAGCTATCGCGTTCCGGTGCGCGCCGTGGATGGCATGGACGTCGCGGCCGTCATGAGCGCGACGGCGCAGGCTGCCGCAGAGGTGCGCGGAGGCGGCGGCCCGCAGTTCGTCGAGTTTCGCACGTACCGCTTCCGCGCGCACTCCATGTTCGACCCCGAGCTGTATCGCTCCAAAGCCGAAGTCGAGCGCTGGAAGCAGCGCTGCCCTATCAAGACCTGCACCGAGCGGATGGTGGGGCAGGGCGTACTCGATGCGGCGAGCGTCGCTGCCATCGAGCGCGAGGTGGACGAGGAAATTGCGGCGGCAGTGAGCTACGCGGAGTCCGGCACGTGGGAGCCGGTAGAGAATCTGCTGCAGGACGTGTACACGGCAAGGGCGACATGAGTGCTGCGAGCGGCCAGAGCGCCAAGATCACGTACAGGGAAGCGCTCAGGCTCGCATTGCGCGAAGCCTTGCGCCGGGACGAGCGCGTGTTCCTGATGGGCGAGGACGTCGGGCGTTACGGCGGCAGCTACGCGGTGAGCAAGGGGCTGCTGGAGGAATTCGGCGAGGAGCGCATACGCGACACGCCGCTCTCCGAATCGACCTTCGTCGGCGCAGGAATAGGCGCGGCGTTGAACGGCATGCTGCCCATCGTGGAAATCATGACGTGCAACTTCAGCCTGCTCGCGCTCGACCAGATCGTCAACAACGCAGCGACCATGCGTCACATGTCCGGCGGACAGCTCAGTGTGCCGATCGTCATTCGCATGGCGACGGGTGCCGGACGCCAGCTCGCCGCGCAGCACTCGCACAGCTTCGAAGGCTGGTATGCGCACATTCCCGGCATCCGCATCGTCGCGCCGGCGACGCTCGAGGACGCGCGCGGCATGCTGTGGACCGCGCTCATGGATCCCGATCCCGTCCTCATGTTCGAGCATGCGTTGCTCTACAACCTCGAAGGCGAGCTCGCGCCGGACGCAGGTCCCGTGGACATCGACCGTGCCGCAGTACGCCGCAGCGGCGACGATGTGACGCTGGTGACGTACGGCGGCTCGCTCGGCAAGACGCTGCGGGCGGCCGAACAGCTCGGGGAGCGGGGTTACGGCGCCGAGGTCATAGACTTGCGCACGTTGCGGCCGCTCGACATGGGCACCGTGCTGGCCTCGGTCGCGAAGACGCATCGCATGGTGATCGTAGACGAGGGCTGGAAGAGCGGCAGCCTGTCGGCGGAAATCGCTGCGCGAACCACCGAAGATGCCTTTTACGATCTGGATGCACCGATCGAGCGCGTGTGCGGGGCGGAAGTGCCGATTCCTTACCCGAGGCATCTCGAAGAGGCGGCGATTCCGCAGGTGCCCGGGATCGTCGACGCTGCGCTGCGCACCGTGAGCCGCCATGTATGAGTTCCGCATGCCGGCGCTGGGTGCCGACATGGAAGCCGGCACCCTCGTCGAATGGAAGGTGAAATCCGGCGATCCGGTGCGCCGCGGTCAGGTCGTTGCCGTCGTGGAAACGCAAAAGGGCGCGATCGACGTCGAAATATGGCAGAGCGGCGTGGTGGAGCGTCTCGTGGTCGCACCCGGCATGCGAGTGCCGGTCGGCGAAGTGCTCGCGCTGCTCCGCACCGAAGGTGGGGAAGCGCCCGCGGGCGTCGCTGCCGTGCCTGCGTCACCGGCCGAGGCCCAACGGGCGGCCACTGCGCCACCGGCCGCACCGCCGTCCGCCAGCGCACCCGCAGAGCGCGTACTACGTATCTCGCCGAGTGCACGGAAGCGGGCAAGAGAGCTCGGACTGGATCTCGCCACCGTGCGGCCGCCGACCCCGGACGCGCCGATCTCGCTCGCAGACGTCGAGCGCGCACATGCTGCGGCGAGCGTTCGGGCAGCGGAAACGCCGGTACAGGCCGCCGATTGGCGCGGCCAGATGCGCGCGGCGATCGCGGCCGCCATGTCGCGGTCGAAGCGCGAAATCCCGCATTACTATCTTGCAACCGACATCGACGTGACGCGCCTCGATGCATGGCTCACTGCAGAGAATCTGAAGCGGTCCGTGGCCGAGCGCTTGCTGCCGGTCGTCCCGCTGATGAAAGCGGTGGCGCTTGCATTGCACACCGTGCCCGAGCTGAATGGCGTCTGGACCGGCGGGGCCTTCCAGCCCTCTTCGCAGGTGCACCTCGGCATGGCTGTCGCGATGCGTGGCGGCGGGCTCGTCGCCCCGGCGATACACGATGCGGATCGGAAGAGCCTCGATGAGCTGATGGCCAATTTGCGGGACCTGGTCACGCGGGTGCGCGGCGGCCGCTTGCGAAGCTCGGAAATGGCCGATCCCACCGTGACGCTGACCAGTCTCGGTGATCTCGGCGTGGACCAAGTCGTCGGCGTGATCTATCCGCCCCAGAGCGCGATCATCGGACTCGGCACCGTGTCCGAGAGGCCCTGGGTGGAGCACGGGGCGCTCGTCGTGCGCAAGGTGGTGACTGCGACGCTGTCCGCGGACCATCGGGTGAGCGATGGGCACCGCGGAGCGCTGTTCCTCACCGAGTTAAGGACGCTGATTCAAGAGCCGGAGAAACTGGGATGATCACGGCACTCACGCCCGACGAGGCGCGCTCCGCGCTGCTGGAGGCGATCTGCGCGATTGCACCCGAGACGGAACCCGGGTCGGTGCTGCCCGATCGGCCGCTCCGCGAGCAGCTGGATCTCGACTCGTTCGATTTCCTCAACGTGATCATTCGATTGCACGAGCGCCTCGGCATCGACGTGCCCGAGCGCGACTACGGCGAGCTGGGGACGCTGAAGAGTGCGGTCGATTATCTCGTGCGGCGCACTGCCGCTGCGCGCTGATTCATCACCTTGTCCCGGCGCACCGTGCTGCGGGTGCGGGCTCGACGCATAGGAATAGTCCTATGCCGAGCATAAGCCTCCTCCCATAGTCGTTTTCTTGCCGGGGGCATACACTGCCTTATCGACCGGCACCGCCTCTGTTCGAGCCACCGGTCGAAGCCGCTGGTTCTTTACGATCTCGCCGCTGCCAGGAGTCCCTCATGCTGTCCTCGCCATCCACCGAACAACTCGCACGCCAGCCCCATTTTTCGCCCGGAACGCGCATCGATCTGGAAAGGCCTGCTCACTGCTGCTCGAATTGCACGCTGAATCGTGTCTGCCTGCCGCGCCATGTCGCCGCGCGCGACATGGCTCTGCTGGATCGGTTGTCGCTGGGCAACAGACGGGTGCGCCGCGACGTTGCCCTGTATCGCAGCGGGGACGCCTTCGCCGGCTTGTACGCCGTGCGCAGCGGCTCGTTCAAGAGCATGGGCATATCCCACGGCGGCATTTCGAAAGTGACCGGGTTTCACCTGCCGGGTGACCTCGTCGGCGCGGAGGGAATCCAAGGCGAACATTACCACTACACCGTAGTCGCGCTGGAAGACAGCGAGGTCTGCAGAGTCGGTTACGACAGGCTCATGTCGTCCATGTCGTCGGTGCCGGGGCTGCAGACGGGATTGCTGCAGATGATGAGCGCCGACATCAGCCGCGACCAGGGGCTGATGCTGCTGCTCGGGGCCATGTCGGCAGAGCAACGCGTCGTGACGTTTCTTCTGAGCTTGTCGCGGCGTTACACGGCCCTGCATTACGCACCGGGACGCTTCGTGCTTCGCATGACGAGAGCGGACATCGGCAGCTACCTCGGCCTGTCGTTGGAGACGATAAGCCGGACTTTCACCAGACTCGCGCGCGACGGCCTGTTGAGCGTCAATCAGCGGGACATCGTGCTGAAGGATGCGGAGGGCCTCAAGGCCCGCATAGACTGCTGGTAGGGCCGCAGGCGGCTCGAAAGGTGCGGGGCGCGGCCCGCGCGTCTGCCGTGAACGTTAAACCGCCCGTGCCCGGCTCGCAAGCTGCGCGTTAATCGCCCCGGGCGTTCAGACGCGCGGCGGCGTCTCCGGAAGCTCTATGCTTTCTATCCGCGGAAGCTCGCGCTGCGGATGCTGCTGGACGGCACGCTTGAGCTGCTCCTGCTTGGGTATGGAATGATCGGCGCCTTGCTGGATCGCGTCGTGCGCCGTTTCCTTGTCGATTGTCGCGTCGTCAGAGGTCGTCACCCGAGGATCGACTTCTTTCTGCGTCATTGAATTTCTCCCATGCATTCCGGACTGGCGCAGGCGAACATTGACGCCGTTCGTCTGCGCGTCGGCCGCGGTGTATCACTGGATCTTGATATCCCGTTTCTTCGCCTGCTCGACCTTCGGGAGCGTGATCTCCAGCATGCCCTCATGCAGCTCCGCCTTGGCCTTCGTGTCGTCGACGTCTGCGGGCAGCATGATGCTGCGGGAGAAAGCGCCCTGCGAGATCTCGCAGCGGTAGTAATCGCCCTTCTCTTCCTTCTCCTCGTGCCGCGTCTCACCCTTGATGGTCATCCGGTTGCCGGCCACCGTGATATGTATGTCCTCCTTCTTCACACCCGGCACTTCGGCCTTGATCACGACTTCGTCGTCGCGATCGATGACGTCGAGGCGCGGCATGCGCGATTCGAGTGCCGAAAGCTCGGCCATCAGAGGACGCTCCCACCGCCAGGGCTGCAGCCAGCCCCGGGGTACCAACTGTTCGAAGAAGCGATCGAACTCCTCGAACGGGCTCACGACCCGGGCCGGCATTGTCTCGGCCTTGCTCACTTTAACGGGAACTTCGGATTTGCTTTGCGTAGTCATGGTCACACCTCGCTTAAGGGGAAATGGTTCGCGGCAGTCTGATGCGTGCGCAACGACCGTGCTCACCCATTCTGGAGCCGCACGCTGCTTCCGTTTTGACGCAGGTCAAACAGAGGCCGGTACGTGTCGGTGCGCTGATTGCATCAATGGGTACGTGATGTCGGTGCGTGTAAGAAATGGAATGCGGTTCGACGCTTTCACGGATGGCAGATGCGGTTCACCTTGCATAAGGAGC
>Ga0255338_1001877_pt1 | contig 35609 bp, 33 predicted proteins | sample MeOH1_35cm_T4_19_FD_203715 | JGI IMG/M metagenome (GOLD analysis project Ga0255338, IMG submission 203715) | Sandy soil microbial communities from University of British Columbia, Vancouver, Canada - MeOH1_35cm_T4_195 | ecosystem: Engineered > Artificial ecosystem > Sand microcosm > Unclassified ...
TCCATCATCCCGCTGTTGGCCGTGCCGGTCTCGGTGGTGGGCACCTTCGCGGTGATGCACCTGTTCGGCTTCTCGATCAACGCGCTCTCCCTGTTCGGCCTGGTGCTGGCCATCGGCATCGTGGTCGACGATGCCATCGTGGTGGTGGAAAACGTCGAGCGCAATATCGAGGCAGGACTCTCCCCGCGCGACGCGACCTACCGGGCGATGCGCGAAGTGTCCGGCCCCATCATCGCGATCGCGCTGGTGCTGGTGGCGGTGTTCGTGCCGCTGGCCTTCATCAGCGGCCTGACCGGCCAGTTCTACCGCCAGTTCGCGCTGACCATCGCGATCTCGACGGTGATCTCGGCGATCAACTCGCTGACCCTGTCGCCGGCGCTGGCCGCCATGCTGCTGAAGGGCCATGACGCGCCCAAGGACGCGCTGACCCGCGGCATGGACAAGTTGCTAGGCGGCTTCTTCGCCCGCTTCAACCGCGTCTTCAAGCGGGGCTCCGAGGCCTATGGCGGCGGCGTGCAGCGCGCGATCCGTCGCAAGACCCCGGCCCTGCTGCTGTACGCGGGCCTGATCGTGCTGACCGTGGGCCTGTTCAAGACCGTGCCGGGCGGCTTCGTGCCGGCGCAGGACAAGCAGTACCTGATCGGCTTCGCCCAGCTGCCCGATGGCGCGACCCTGGACCGCACCGAGGACGTGATCCGCCGCATGAGCGACATCACGATGAAGACCCCCGGCGTCGAGCATGCGATCGCCTTCCCCGGCCTGTCGATCAACGGCTTCACCAACAGCTCCAACTCGGGCATCGTCTTCGTCGCGCTCAAGCCCTTCGAGGAACGCAAGGGCAAGGCCCTCTCGGCCGGTGCCATCGCCGGCGCGATGAACGCGCAGTTCGGCCAGATCCAGGATGCCTTCGTCGTGATGTTCCCGCCCCCGCCGGTGCAGGGCCTGGGCACGACCGGCGGCTTCAAGCTGCAGCTGGAAGACCGCGGCGGCCTCGGCTACGAGGCGCTGGACCAGGCGGTCAAGGCCTTCATGGCCAAGGCCTACCAGACCAAGGAGCTGGCCGGCATGTTCACCAGCTACCAGGTCAACGTGCCGCAGCTCTATGCCGACATCGACCGCACCAAGGCGCGCCAGCTGGGCGTCGCGGTGACCGACGTGTTCGACACCATGCAGATCTACCTGGGCAGCCTGTATGTGAACGATTTCAACAAGTTCGGCCGGACCTATTCGGTGCGCGTGCAGGCCGATGCCGAGTACCGCGCGCGGGCCGAGGACGTGGGCCAGCTGAAGGTGCGTTCGGCCTCGGGCGAGATGGTGCCGCTGTCGGCGCTGATGAAGGTCGAGAACTCGGTGGGGCCGGAGCGCGCGATGCGCTACAACGGCTTCCTCTCCGCCGACATCAATGGCGGCCCGGCCCCAGGCTTCAGCTCGGGCCAGGCCCAGGACGCGATCAAGCGCATCGCCGCGGAAACGCTGCCGCCCGGCATCAGCTATGAATGGACGGAGCTGACCTACCAGGAGATCCTGGCCGGCAACTCGGCGCTGTGGATCTTCCCGCTGGCCATCGTGCTGGTGTTCCTGGTGCTGGCCGCGCAGTACGAGAGCCTGACCCTGCCGCTGGCCATCCTGCTGATCGTGCCGATGGGCCTGCTGTCGGCGATGACCGGCGTCTGGCTCAGCAAGGGCGACAACAACGTCTTCACGCAGATCGGCCTGATGGTGCTGGTGGGCTTGTCGGCGAAGAACGCGATCCTGATCGTCGAGTTCGCCCGCGAGCTGGAGTTCGCCGGACGCACGCCGCTGGAGGCCGCGATCGAGGCCGCCCGCCTGCGCCTGCGGCCTATCCTGATGACCTCGATGGCCTTCGTGATGGGTGTGCTGCCCCTGGTGCTGGCGACCGGCGCCGGCTCGGAGATGCGTGCGGCCATGGGTGTGGCGGTGTTCGCCGGGATGATAGGCGTGACGGCCTTCGGCCTCTTCCTGACGCCGGTGTTCTACGTGCTGCTGCGCCGCCTGACCGGCAACAAGCCGCTCAAGCTGCATGGCGCCGAAGCGCACCTCGAGGCCTTCGCCGGCACCGAGGAGATGCACAGCAAGCTGCATGGCGGCGCCGGCGATGCCCGCCCTTTGCCCGCGGCCCCGCGCCACGCGCATGAGTGATCCAGGAGAACGAATCATGATCATCGACAAGAAACTGCTGATGGCGCCCCTCCTTGCCGCCCTGGTGCTGGCCGGCTGCGCCAGCGTGCCGGTGAGCGAGCCGCACGCGCTGCCGGCCACGCCGGCCGCCTTCCGGCATGGGCCGCAAGACCTGGCCCCGGCCGCCGTGGCCCAGGCCGACGGCGCCTGGTGGAAGGCCTTCGCCGACCCGCAGCTCGACGCGCTGACCGAGCGCGCGCTGGCCCACAACACCAGCCTGCAGCTGGCCGCGGCCCGCCTGGCCCAGGCGCGCGCGCTGCTGAAGAGCGCCGACGCGAACCGCGCGCCGCAGCTCGGCGCCAATGCCGGCGCCGGCCGCCAGGGCGGCGACGCCGCGCGTGCCGCCGGCACGGCCGGCACCGTCTACACGGCGGGGCTGACGGCCTCCTACGAGCTCGACGTGATGGGCCGCCTGTCCAAGGCCAGCCAGGCCGCCGCGCTCGACGCCAAGGCCAGCGAGGCCCTGCTGGCCAGCGCGCGCCTGCTGGTGCAGGCCGACGTGGCGCAGAGCTATTTCGCGTTGCGGGCGCTGGATGCCGAGCGCGCGCTGGTGCGCGAGACGGTCGCGGCCTACCAGGACACCCTGAAGCTGACCGAGCGCCGCTACGCCGCCGGCGACATCGCCGAGCTGGACGTGGTGCGCGTGCGCACCGAGGTGGCGGCCACCGAGAGCCAGGCCCTGGCCCTGGACCGCCGCCGCGCCGAGCTGGAGCATGCGCTGGCCGTGCTGGTCGGCGAGCTGCCCTCGGGCCTGAGCCTGGCCGAAGGGCAATGGGCCGAGGCCTTGCCGGTGATCCCGGCCGGCGTGCCCGGCTCGGTGCTGGCGCGCCGCCCCGACGTGGCCGCCGCCCAGGCCCGCGTGGCCGCGGCCCAGGCTCGCCTGGGTGTGGCGCAGACCGCCTGGTTCCCCAGCCTGAGCCTGACGGCCACGGCCGGCGGCGCCTCGCCCGAGCTGTCGGACCTGTTCAAGACCTCGGCCGGCCTGTGGGGCATCAATGCCCTCCTGAACCTGCCGATCTTCGACGGCGGGCGCCGCGAGGCCGGCGTGCAGAGCGCCGCCGCCGAGGCCGATGCGGCCGCGGCCGGCTACCGCGAGCAACTGCTGCAGGCCTTCAAGGAGGTCGAGGACCAGCTCTCCGGCCTGCAGCTGCTGTCGGCCCAGGCGCGCGTGCAGGCGCTGGCGGTCAACTCCGCCAGCCGCGCGCTGGCCCTGTCGGACTCGCGCTACCGCAACGGCCTGGTCAGCCAGCTGGAGCTGCTGGACGCGCGCCGCAGCGAGCTGGCGAACCGCCGCCAGGCCCTGCAGGTGCGCGCGGCGCAGTACCAGTCCACCGTGGGCCTGATCAAGGCCCTGGGCGGCGGCTGGTCCTGAAACCCGCCACACGTCGGGCTTTGAGGGGCTGGGCGAGAATTCGCCCAGCCCCTTTCTCCTTCATTTCATGCGCCAACTGCTCGAGCTCCTCATCGCCCACGGCGTGCTGCTGGTCTTTCTCGTGACCCTGGCGGCGCGCGCCGGTGTGCCGCTGCCGGCCGCGCCGCTGCTGGTGGTGGCCGGCGGGCTGGCGGCCGAGGGGCAGTTGTCGGGCCTGGCCTCGCTGGCGGTGGCCGTGCTGGCCAATATCGGCGGCGACGCGGTCTGGTTCGTCGCCGGGCGCCGCCAGGGCCATCGGGTGATGAAGCTGCTGTGCCGCATCTCGCTGTCGCCCGATACCTGCGTGCGCCAGAGCGAGGGGCTGATCCTGCGCTGGGGCGGCAGTGCGCTGCTGGCGGCCAAGTTCCTGCCCGGCGTCTCGGTGGTCGCGGCGCCGATGGCCGGGGCCCTGGGCATGAGCTGGCGGCGCTTCGTCGCCTACGACTTCGTCGCCGGCCTGCTGTGGAGCGGCGCCTTCCTGCTGCTGGGCCTGATGCTGGCGGACCAGATCCAGCAGGTGCTGGACATGCTGGCCAGCGCCGGCTTCGTGGCGCTGGCCGCGCTGCTGCTGATCGTGGCCGGCATGCTGGTGCGCCGTCTGTGGCGGCGCATCCGCTTCACGCGCCGCACGCGCGGCCACCGCATCACGGTGGACGAGGCCGCGGCCCTGCTGCGGGATGGCGCGGCGCCGCCGCTCTTCATCGACGTGCGCGCCGCCGGCGGTCGCGCGGTGGACCCGCGCCGCATTCCCGGCGCGCTGCTGCTGGAGCTGGACCAGATGAAGAGCCATGCCGCCAGCCTGCCGCGCGACCGCGAGCTGGTGCTCTACTGCAACTGTCCCAACGAGGTCAGCGCCGCGCTGGGCGTGACCCTGCTGGGCGAGGCCGGCCTGACGCGCGCCCGCGCGCTGGTCGGCGGGCTGGACGGCTGGGAAGCCGCCGGGCATCCGATCGCCAGCAGCTGAGGGCCGCCATCCTCCGGGGGGCGTGCGCGGCCGGCGCTTCGGGGTGCGCGCGAACACCGTGTCGGCCCTGCAATGGATCGCGCTGTGAGCACCGAGGCGGCCAGATGTGCCGGATATGCGCTCGGCGCGCTACGGTATGCGCAGCGCTTCGTTTGCCGAAGCGGTGGTGGCTCCTAGAGTGGCCTCACCATGCGCCAGGCTCTCGCTTCTCCTTCCCCGTCTGCCGCCCCGCCGGCCGCCGCCCAGGACCTCCGTATCCACGCCTTCGAGAACGCCCCGCTGGGCGCCGAGGTGCTGGGCCTGGACCTGAGCCGACCGCTGAGCGCCGCCGATTTCCAGCGCCTGCACCGTGCCCATCTGGATCACCATGTGCTGGTGTTCCGCGACCAGCAACACATCACGCCGGCCCAGCAGATCGAGTTCAGCCGCCGCTGGGGGGCGCTGCAGATCCATGTGCTGCGCCAGTTCCAGCTGGAAGCTCATCCGGAGATCCTGCGCATCTCCAACATCCGCGACGAGCAGGGCCAGCCGATCGGCCTGGGCGACGCCGGCCATTTCTGGCATTCGGACCTGTCGTACAAGGAGAACCCGAGCCTGGGCTCCATCCTGCATGCACAGGAGCTGCCGGCCGAGGGCGGCGACACCTTGTTCGCCAACCAGCACCTGGCCTGGGAGACTCTGCCCAAGGCCCTGAAATCGCGCATCGAGGGCTTGCGCGCCGAGCACAGCTATCTGGCCAGGTATGAGGAGCTGCGCGCGCGCAATCCCTGGCGGCCCAAGCTGACGCAGGCGCAGATCGACGAGGTCAGGCCGGTCCTGCAGCCGGTGGTGCGCACCCATCCCGAGACGGGGCGCAAGGCGCTGTTCGTCAGTGAGCATTTCACGACCCGCATCGTCGATGTGCCAGAGGAAGAAAGCCGGGCCTTGCTGGCCGAGCTGTTCGCCCACAGCAGCAAGCCCGAGTTCGTCTACCGCCACCGATGGCGCGCGCACGACATGGTGTTCTGGGACAACCGCTCGCTGCTGCACCTGGCCGCCGGCTGTCCGGACCATCTGCGCCGCCTGCTGTACCGCAGCACCATTGAAGGCGACAGGCCTTTTTGACCACCCCCTACGGCCTGCGGCCGCCCCTCAAGGGGGCACGCCCGGAGGACCGGCAAAGCCGGATCCGCGGGCGTCGCTGGGCTTTTCGACCGAATTCCTGCGAAGACCGTTCCGATGAAAAACAAAGCACTCTTTTCTTCCCGCCTGGCGGCGCTGGGTCTGGCATCGCTCGCCCTCTGCGGCGCCGCCCAGGCCGAAGGCCAGATCCGCATCGCCGAGCAGTTCGGCATCGTCTACCTGCTGCTGAACATCGCGCAGGACCAGAAGCTGATCGAGAAACAGGGCAGGGCCCAGGGCCTGGACATCAAGGTCGAGAACGTCAAGCTCTCGGGCGGCGCGGCGGTCAACGATGCGCTGCTGTCGGGGTCTATCGACGTGGCCGGAGCCGGCGTCGGCCCGCTGCTGACCCTGTGGGACCGCACCTACGGCCGCCAGAACGTGCGCGGCATCGCCTCGCTGGGCAACTTCCCCTATTACCTGACCAGCAACAACCCGGCGGTCAAGACGATTGCCGACTTCACGGACAAGGACCGCATCGCGCTGCCCGCGGTGGGCGTCTCGGTGCAGTCGCGCGTGCTGCAGCTGGCCTCCGCCAAGCTGTGGGGCGATGCGAACTACAACAGGCTCGACAAGCTGCAGGTGGCCGTGCCGCACCCCGAGGCCACGGCCGCCATCATCAAGGGCGGCACCGAGATCACCGCGCATTTCGGCAACCCGCCCTTCCAGGAGCAGGGCCTGGCCGGCAACCCGAACGCCCACATCGTGCTGAAAAGCTACGAGGTGCTGGGCGGCCCGGCCTCGGCCACCGTGCTCTACGGCACCGAGAAGTTCCGCAAGGAGAACCCGAAGACCTACAAGGCCTTCGTCGACGCGCTGGCCGAGGCCGCGCGCTTCGCGAGCGCCAACCCCGAGCAGGCGGCCGACATCTTCCTGCGCACGAACAACTCCAGGCTGGACCGCGACTTCCTGATCAAGATCATCAGGAACCCCGAGGTGCAGTTCAAGCTGGCGCCGCAGAACACCTATGCGCTGGCCGACTTCATGCACCGCGTCGGCGCGATCAGGAACAAGCCGGCCTCGGCGAAGGACTATTTCTTCGACGATGCGCACAACGCCTCGGGCAGCTGAGATGAACGTCGCCACCCTGTCGCCGGTGCAGCCGATGAAGCCCGCGCCGCTGCTGGCGGTGGACCGAGTCAGCCTGCAGTACCGCACGCCGACGCGCCTGGTGCAGGCCACCCACGAACTCAGCTTCGAGCTGCACGAGGCCGAACGCTATGTGCTGCTGGGCCCCTCGGGCTGCGGCAAGTCGAGCCTGCTGAAGGCGGTGGCCGGCTTCGTTGCACCGGCCGGCGGCGAGATCCGGCTGGAGGGTCAGGTCGTGCGCGGCCCGGGGCCGGACCGCATCGTCGTGTTCCAGGAGTTCGACCAGCTGCCGCCCTGGAAGACGGTGCAGCAGAACGTCGAGTTCCCGCTGCGGGCCTCCAGGACCCTGGGCCGCAAGGAGGCGGCCGAGCGCGCCCTGCATTACCTGGACAAGGTGGGCCTGGCCAGGTTCGCCGCGGCCTACCCCCACCAGCTCTCCGGCGGCATGAAGCAGCGCGTGGCGATCGCCCGCGCGCTGGCCATGCAGCCGCGCGTGCTGCTGATGGACGAGCCCTTCGCGGCGCTGGACGCGCTGACCCGGCGCAAGATGCAGGAGGAGCTGCTGGCGCTGTGGGAGGAGGTGCGCTTCACCCTGCTCTTCGTCACCCACTCGATCGAGGAGGCCCTGGTGGTGGGCAGCCGCATCGCGCTGCTGTCGCCGCATCCGGGCCGGCTGCGCGCCGAGATCAACAGCCATCAGTTCGACCTGCAGAGCCAGGGCGGCGCAGCCTTCCAGGCCACGGCCCAGCGCATCCATCGCCTGCTGTTCGACGAGCAGCCCGCCCCAGAAGCCGGGGTCGAAGCGAGGTTCGCATGAGCAGCGCCAACCCCAGCCCGCCGATTCGCCCCGAAGTCGAGCGCGCACTGCCGCCGCTGGACGCCAGCGTGCCGCCCGAGCGTGCGCTGCCGCTGGCCGCGCGGGCCTGGCAGCAGAGCTGGCTGCGCCGCGGCCTGCTCCTGGCCCTGCTGGCCCTGCTGTGGGAAGTCCTCGCGCGCTGGCAGGACAACGATCTGCTGCTGCCCACCTTCACGCAGACCGCCAGGGCCCTGGCCGAGGGCCTGGCCAGCGGCGAGCTGATCGCCAAGGCGCGCATCTCGCTGAGCGTGCTGCTGCAGGGCTATGCCGGCGGTGTGGCGGCGGCCTTCCTGCTGACCTCCCTGGCGGTCTCCACCCAGCTGGGGCGCGATCTGCTCGCGACCTTGACGGCGATGTTCAACCCGCTGCCGGCGATCGCGCTGCTGCCGCTGGCCCTGCTGTGGTTCGGCCTGGGGCGGGCCAGCCTGATCTTCGTGCTGATCCACGCGGTGCTGTGGCCGCTGGCGCTGAACACCTACGCCGGCTTCCAGGCCGTGCCCGAGACCCTGGCGCTGGCCGGGCGCAACTACGGGCTCAAAGGGCTGCGCTACGTGCTGCAGATCCTGGTGCCGGCGGCGCTGCCGGCCATCCTCTCGGGCCTGCGCATCGGCTGGGCCTTCGCCTGGCGCACCCTGATCGCGGCCGAGCTGGTGTTCGGCGCCGCCTCGGGCCAGGGCGGCCTGGGCTGGTTCATCTTCCAGAACCGCAACGAGCTTTACACCGACCGCGTGTTCGCCGGCTTGGGTGCAGTGATCCTGATCGGGCTGGCGGTCGAGACGCTGGTGTTCAACACGCTGGAGCGCGTGACGGTCAGGCGTTGGGGCATGCAGCGCTAGAAACAGGTCCGCCCCCTGAGCCGGTGTCTTCCGGCTCAGCTCCTCATCATCAGGGCTGCGGGTCGAACTGGAAGATGCGCAGCTCCTGCCGGCAGCGGCAGGCCTTGGCGATGCGCGCGGCCCAGGCGACGGCCGCCTCGCGCGAGGGCAGTTCGAGCACGGTGAAACCGCCATCGAGCGGCGGTGCCCAGGGATAGCCGCCCTCGGCCGCCGTGCCATCGGCCGAGACGAGCAGGGGCGGCACGCCCTCGTCGATGCCGCCGGCGAAGACATAGACGCCGGCGGCCTTGGCCTCGTCGATCACGGCATGCGCGTCGCGGCCCACCGCTTCCAGCTCGCCGTCGGGCACGACCATCGCGGCGCTGGGGAAGGAGATCAGGTATTTGGCCATGGTGATTGACCTAGGGGTTGGCCGCGGCACGAGGCCACGGGAGTGCGAGCGACATGTGCACCTTGCCCTTGAGGCCGGTGTCGGTGCGAATGGCTTCCGGCTGAACTCCCCAGCTGACGAAGCCCACCGAGCGATAGAGCCGTAGCGCCGGCACGTTGCCCTCGGTGAGGGTGAGGTTCAAGTACCGGATCTCGGGCCTCGAGGACGCGGCGGCAATGGCGGCCTGCATGAGCGCGAGTCCGACGCCGCCGCCACGCTGTGACGGTTGCACGTACATGCCCAGGACCAGCACGGAGTGGCGGGTCTTGGGTTTGGCCGAATACTCCAGAGCGACCGTGCCAATCAGATGGTTGTCCCGCCAGGCTCCAAACGAGGTGGACAGACTGTCGGCAGCGCCGATGCGCCGAATCCACCAGGACTCGGGTTCGGCGCGGCGCTCGGCGGCGGTGGTCGTGAACGCGTCAGGGGCCTGCTCGTAGGCCTCGAGCATGAGCGCGCGGTAGGCGCAGGCATTGGCGGCAGTGAGGGTGGTAATGTGCATTCGTTGTCTCGCGTCTCAGGCCGGTGCCACCGGCCATTCGACGACAAAGGTCGTGCCCTCGTCCGGTCGGCTGCTGACCTGGATGCGGCCGCGCAGCGCGTCGATCATCTGCTTGACGATGACCAGTCCCAGGCCCGTGCCCTGCACCTGGCGGTCGCGTTCGCGGCCCAGGCGGTTGAAGGGCTGGAACAGCTGGGCCTGCTGCTCGGTGCTCAGGCCCACGCCGGTGTCGGCCACCTCGATGCGCAGCTGGTCCTCGTGCAGCGAGAGCCGGGCCTTGACGCTGCCGCCGGGGCGGTTGTATTTGATCGCATTGGTCAGCAGATTGGCCAAGACCTGGCGCAGGCGCCGCCCGTCCGAGACCACGACGCGCGGCTCGCCGGTCAGGTCCAGATCGACCTGGCGCTCCTGTGCGGCCTGGGCCACCATGTCGCGGCAGTCGTCCAGCGCGGCGCGCAGGTCCACCGGCTCCTGCTCGACGCGCAGCATGCCGGCCTCGATGCGGGCGATGTCCAGCACGTCGTCGACCAGCTTGAGCAGATGCCAGCCGGCCACCTCGATATGGTGCAGCCACTCCTGCTGCCTGCTGCTCATCGAGTCGACCTGGTTGCCCAGCAACTGGGCAAAGCCCAGCACCGCGTTCAGCGGCGTGCGCAGCTCGTGGCTCATGCGCGAGAGGAACTCGCTCTTGGCGCGGCTGGCCTGCTCGGCCGCCTGGCGCGCGCGGTCGGCATCCTGCAGGCGCAGGCGCTCGGCGGTCTCGGCCTCCAGCTGGCGGGTGCGCTCCTGGACCCGGGCCTCCAGCTCGCTGCTGAGCAGGGCCAGCCGGGCCTCGGCATCGCGCCGCTCGGTCACCTCGCGGGCCAGGCGCTCGACCATCTTCTCCAGCATCGCGGTGCTGGGCAGGCGCAGGGCCCGCGGCATCAGCCACCACAGGCCGATGGCGGTGACCAGGGAGACGGCCGCCGTCGCCGCCTTCACATAGCCCTGCAGCCAGTAGGCGGGCTGCCAGACGGTCAGGATGTCGACGATATGGGTGCTGCCGCACAGGAAGATGAAGGCCGAGAAGAGCAAGAAGATCCAGTTGAACTTCAGATCGCTGCGGCGCCGCACGAAGACCAGCAGGGCCAGCGGGATCGAGTAGTAGGCCAGCGCGGTGACGGCGTCGGCCCCCACCATCAGGCCCAGCAGCTCGGGGCTCCATTGGAAACAGTAGCCATGGGGCAGGAAGCCCTGGCTGGCGGTCCACTGCAGCAGGCTCTGGCTCATGGGCTGCTCCCTTGATTCGCATCAAGAAGGCTTTATGCCCGCTGCGGGCCGGCCTGGCAAGCTCAGCCACGCTGCCGCCCCCGGTTACGCCGGGGTACCGATCGATACTCGGTGCCGGACCCACTGCCGCCCCTCGCCGGGCCTTGCATGCCATGAGCCACCAGGACTTCGCCTGGGCCATCGTCGGCCCCGGCCGCATCGCCGCCCGCTTTGCCGAGGCCGTGCAGGCCCTGCCGGGCCTGCGGCTGCACAGCGTGCAGGGGCGCGACGCGGCGCGCAGCCAGGCCTTCGCCGCGGCCTGGTCGCGCCCCGGCCGGCCGCCGGTGCGCAGCGTCGCCACGCTGCCGGCCCTGCTGGCCGATCCCGAGGTCGACGGCGTCTATGTCGCCACGCCCCATGCCCTGCACGGCGGCGCGGTGCGCGCGGCCCTGCTGGCGGGCAAGCCGGTGCTGTGCGAGAAGCCCCTGGTGCCCAGCCTGGCCGAGGGGCAGGCGCTGGTGGCGCTGGCGCGCGAGCGCGGCGTCTTCCTGATGGAGGCGGTGTGGACGCGCTTCCTGCCGCTGTATCGCGAGCACCTGCAGGGCTGGCTGCGCGAGCAGGCCATCGGCCCGCTGCGCGCGATCCAGTCCAGCTTCTGCTTTCCCGCCCCCTACGACCCGGCCGGCCGCCTGTTCGATCCGGCCCTGGCCGGCGGCGCGCTGCTGGACATCGGCATCTACAACCTGACGGTGACGCGCTGGCTGCTGCAGCAGGCCCTGGGCTCCTGCCCCGAACCGGCGACCCTGCAGGTGGACGGCGTGCTGGCGCCCAGCGGGGTCGACCAGCGCATCGCCGCGACCCTGGTGTTTCCGGGTGGCGTCAGCTCGCAGTTCGTCTGCGCGCTCGATGCCAGCTCGGACAACAGCCTGCGCGTGTTCGGCGCGCGCGGCGTGATCAGCCTGCCACGCAATTTCTGGCGCGCCACCGAGGCCAGCCTGCAGCTGCACGGCAGCGAGACGGCGCAGCAGGTGGCCGCGCCGCTGCGTATCAACGGCTTCGAGGGCGAGATCGAGGAGGCGGTGCGCTGCATCCGCGCCGGCCTGGTCGAGAGCCCGCTGATGCCGCATGCGGAAAGCCTGGCCACCCTGGCCTGGATGGACGAGATCCGGCGCCGGCTGGGCCTGCGCTATCCCTTCGAATGAGGCGGCCGCGCCGGCGCTTCAGCAGACCCGGTTGCGGCCCTGCTGCTTGGCGCGGTAGAGCGCGGCATCGGCCTGGGCGATCAGGGCTTCGAGGCTGCTCGTGTCCGAGGGCACGCAGGCGGCCACGCCCAGGCTGAGGGTCACCACCGGGCCGACCGGCGAGGCCGGATGGGGCAGGGCCAGGGCCTCGCAGGCGGCGCGCATCTGCTGCGCCACGGCCAGGGCCGCCGCCTGGTCGGCGCCCGGCAGCAGCACGACGAATTCCTCGCCGCCGTAGCGTGCCGCCAGATCGCCCGCGCGCCCCACCGCCTGGGCGAACACGCCGGCCACCCGCGCCAGGCAGCGATCCCCCTCCAGATGGCCCAGCAGGTCGTTGTAGGCCTTGAAGCTGTCGATGTCGGCGATCACCAGGGCCAGGGGGCTTTGCGTGCGCCGCGCGCGGCGCCACTCCTCGCCCAGCGCCTCGTCGAAGCGGCGCCGGTTCGCCAGCCCCGTCAGGGCATCGACGAAGGACAGGCGCGAGAGATGCTCGTTGGCCTGGCGCAGCTCCTCGGTGCGCTGCGCCACCAGGCGCTCCATCTCGGCCTGGCGCGCGCGCAGGCTGTGGGTGCGCAGGCGCACCAGGGCCGCGACGGCCGCCGCGCCGCCCAGCAGGGCCAGGGCGATGAACCAGGGGGTCTGGTAGAAGAAGGGCTGGACGGTGACGGCCAGCGCCGGCTCCGCCTCGCTCCAGTGCTGCCCGTCGGTCGAGGCCGCGACGCGAAAGCGGTAGCGGCCATGGGGCAGGGCGGGGAAGACGGCCTCGCGGCCGTTGCCGGCGTCCACCCAGTCGCGCGTCAGCCCCTCCATCTGGTAGCGGAAGCGCGCCCGGTCGGCGTGCAGCAGGGTCATCGCGGTGTAGCGGATCGCCAGCGGCACGGCCCCGGGCGGCAGCACCAGCTCGCCGCCGGCCGGGCGGGCGACGCCGTCCAGGCTGACGCGCTCCACGCGCACGCCCGGCGGCTGGCCGGCGCCCGGCAGATGCGCCGGATCGACGATGACCAGGCCGTTGGCCGAGGGCAGCCAGAGATGGCCCTGGGCGTCGACCGCGCCAGCCCCCTGCAGGCCACCGGCGAAGGTGGTGCCGCGCAGCGCGTCGCCGGGACCGTAGCCGGTCGAGCTGACCTTGCTCAGCCGGCCCTCGGCAAAGGCGTCGAGCTCGGCGCGGGCGACGCGGTAGAAGCCGCGGTTGCAGCTCATCCAGAGCTGGCCCTGGCGATCTTCCAGAATGGTCTGGGCCAGCCCGTCCCAGAGCCCGTCGCTGGTCCTCACGCCCACCAGGCGACCCTGGCGCAGGCGGTTCATGCCCTCGCCGTTCGTGCCTATCCACAGGCTGGACGCCGCATCCTCGTAGAGCGCCATGATCCAGTTCGAGACCAGGCCGTCCGCCGTGGTCAGGGTCGTGAAGACCCCGTCGCGGTAGCGCACCAGGCCCTGGCCCGTGGTGCCGAACCAGAGCGTGCCGCTGCGATCCTGCAGGATGGCCGCCACGCCCTCCTGGGGCAGGCCGGGCCCGGCCACCGCCGCGAAGCCCTGTCCGGTGAAGCGCGCCAGGCCGGCGCGGGTGCCGACCCAGAGCGTGCCCTGGCGGTCCTGGTAGAGGGCGCGGATCTCGGTGCTGGGCAGGCCCTGGGCCGTGCCGTAGCTGTTGATGCGGCCCTGGTTCAGGCGCAGCACGCCGGAGGTGTAGGTGCCGATCCAGAGCGAGCCGTCGCGGTCCTCGTGAAGGCTGGAGATCTCGTCGGTGGGCAGGCCGTCCTTCCTGCCCAGGCTCGTGATGCGCTCGCCCTCGATGCGGTTGAGGCCGCCGCCGGCTGTCGAGACCCAGCTCACCCCGTCGCGGGCATGCAGCACGGCGCGCACGTTGTCGTGCGACAGGCCCTCGGCGGCGCCGATCACCGTGAAGGCGCGGTTGCGCAGCCGGTTCAGCCCGCCCACCCAGGTGCCGACCCAGACGCTGCCCTCGCGATCGACGCCCAGGGACCAGATCTGGTTGCCGGCCAGACCCTCTGTGCTGGAGAGCGTGCTGATGCGGCCTTCGCTCATGCGGCTGATGCCGCCGCCCCAGGAGCCGATCCAGAGCGCGCCCTGGGCGTCCCGGGCCAGGGCGGTCAGGTGGTCGGTGGGCAGGCCGTCGGCGACGGTGTAGGTGCGGATCGGGCCGTCCCGGTCCAGGTGGACCAGGCCGCCGCCGGCGGTGGCGGCCCAGACGCCGCGCTCCGGGTCGGCCAGCACATGGCGGACCTGCAGATGCGCGAAGCCCTTGTCAGGATTCAGGACGCTGAAGCGCCCGTCGGCGAGCGCCACCAGGCCGCCGCCCGAGGTGCCTATCCACAGCACCCCGGCGCGGTCGAAGGCCAGGGAGCGCAGGCGGTTGGTGGGCAGGCCGTCGGCCTGCTGGTAGAGCTTGGTCGCGCCCTTGTCCCAGCGCAGCAGCCCGTTCTCGGTGGCCGCCCAGACCGCGCCGTCGGCCGCCTGGGCGAAGGCCCAGACCCGGCGGCCGGCGGTCAGCGCGCTGGAGATGACGGTCTGGAAGCGGCCGTCCCGGTACAGGGCCGCGCCCCTGCTGTGGCCGATCCAGAGATTGTGCTGGGCGTCCTCCATGAAGCCGAAGACGGGCTGGGAGGCCATGTCCGGGGCCTCGGCGGCGCTGAAGCTGGTGAAGCGCGCGCCGTCGAAGCGCGCCAGCCCGCCGGCCGTGCCCACCCAGAGATAGCCGTCGCTGGTCTGCAACAGGGCCTGCACCGTGTTCAGTGGCAGGCCCTGCTCGGTCTGCCAAGCGTCGATCTTGTACTGGGTCAGCAGCCGGGTGGGATCGGCGAGCCCCGGCGAGGCAGCGGTGGCGGCGAGGGCCGGCAGCAGGGCGAGGGCCGCCACCAGCCAGGCCAGGCCGCGGCGGAGTCCGTTCATGGCGTTGCGCAAGCCGGCGGCACGGGCGCCCGGCAGGGGGGCGGCAGACGAAAGGGGATCGCCCGGGGCGAAAGAAATCAAGATGCTGCTTCCCGCAAGCCGGTGAGGGCGCTCATGCGCCGGAATGTACCTGCCGGGAGGTTACACGAGCCGCCCGCGCGCGCGCCGGGCCGGCGGCGGGGCGGCGTGCAGTGGATCACGGGGGCGGTGCCGGCGCTTCAGCGCGCCTCGCGCCGCGGCAGCCGGCGCGTCTCGCCGATGGCCAGCACGAAGAAGTCCTGCTCGTCCAGCCCATGCGCGCCGCGCTGCCGGGCCAGCGCTCGCGGCGGCTCGTCCAGGGCCTCGTCGCTGAGCTCGAACGTGCCCCAGTGCACGCCCAGCGAGCGCTTGGCGCCCAGGTCGCGGTGGATCTTCAGCGCCTCGTCGACATTGATGTGCTGGGTCTGCATGAACCAGCGCGGCTCGTAGGCGCCCAGCGGCAGCAGAGCGAGGTCGAAGCCGCCGCCGGCCGCGGCATGCTGGCGCGCCGCGAAGCGCTCGCGCATCTCGACGAAGTCGCGCGAGTAGCCGGTGTCGCCGGCATAGAAGAGGTGGCAGTCGGGTGCGAACACCGCGAAGCCGCCCCACAGGGTCTTGAGCCGGTCGGTGAGGCCGCGCGCCGACCAATGCTGGGCCGGCACCAGCTGCACCTCGACTTCGCCCAGGCGCTGCGACTGCCACCAGTCCAGCTCCACCACCCGCGTCAGCCCCCTGCGCTGGAACCAGTCGGCCAGGCCCAGCGGCACGACGAACAGCGGCGAGCCCGCGGGCTGCCCGGCCAGCGTCCGCACCGAGGCCTCGTCCAGATGGTCGTAGTGGTTGTGCGAGACCAGCACCAGGTCGATCGGCGGCAGCTGGTCCGGCGCCAGGCCCGGAGGCTGCTGGCGCCGCGGGCCGACAAAGCCCAGCGGCGAGGCGCGCTCGGAGAAGATCGGGTCGGTCAGCAGGTTCAGGCCGCCGAGCTGGACCAGCACGCTGGCGTGGCCGATCCAGGTGGCGGAGGGCTGCATCGCGGCGGCGCCGGCGCGCGCATTGGCGTGCAGGAAGTCCAGCGCGGGCGCCACCTGGGGCGTGGGTGCCTGCGGCCGCGGCGGGCGGCCTGCCAGCAGGGCCTCGCGGCGCCAGCGCAGCAGCTCGGCCAGGCTCTTGGGCACGAACTCGGCATGGTTGTTCTGGAAGCCGTCGGGGCGGTGGTGGGGCCGGCTGGGGTCGTAGTGGCGGTTCATCGGCGGCAGGGGCGGGCGTGGCGACCGGGCCATCCTAGGGCCATGCGGCCCGGTGCGGCCCGCATGGCGACAATAGCCGCTGCGCGAGTCCCGCCGCGATCCTGGCCGACCCATGGAGCTTCCGTCATGCAATGGATAGAGACCTTCGGCTATCTCGGCGCGCTGCTGACGCTGGCGACCTTCTCGATGAAGACGATGCTGCATCTGCGCATCGCGGGCATCGCGGCCAACCTGGCCTTCATCGGCTACGGCGTCCTCGGCCATGTCCATCCGGTGCTGCTGCTGCATCTGACCCTGCTGCCCCTGAACCTGTGGCGGCTGCGGCAGCTGCTGCGCATGACCCGGCAGCTCCGGGCGCTGGCGCCGAGCCGGCTCTCGATCGACTGGCTCAAGCCCTTCTCGCGCAGCCGCGCCACCGGTGCCGGGGAGACGCTGTTCCGCCGGGGCGACGCGGCCGCGGAGCTGGCGTTCGTGCTGAGCGGGCGCTTCCGCGCGCTCGAGGCCGACGTCGTGCTGGAGGCGGGTGACGTCATCGGCGAGCTCGGCCTGATCAGCCGGGAGCACCGGCGCACGCAGACCGTCGTGTGCGAGCAGGCCGGCGCGCTGCTGCTGCTGAGCTACGACGAGGTGCGGCAGATGTACTACCAGAATCCGCGCTTCGGCTTCTTCTTCCTGGAGCTGGTCGCGGAGCGCCTGATGCGCGACGCCGGGCGGGCCACGCCGGACGCCGCTGCGCCCCCGCCGACCAGGGTATTCACCGGGCCGGCGGACGGAACGAAGTTGTAGGATGACCCGATAAATAGATCAGGAAGATCAGGAGACTAGCCCGTGGCCCTCAGCAGCCAGGCGGGCGGCGCCCCGCGCCTGCAAGCCAGCCGTCTGTCCGACCGTCTCGCCGCCCTGCTGGCCGAGCAGGTGGCGGCCGGCGCGCTGGTGCCCGGCGCGCGCCTGCCGACCGAGCAGCAGCTCGCGGAGCAGCACGGCGTGTCGCGCACCGTCGTGCGCGAGGCGGTGCATCAGCTGAAGTCCCAGGGCCTGCTGATCTCGCGCCAGGGTTCGGGCGTCTATGTGGCGGCGGCGGACGCCCACCGGCCGCTGGCCTTCGATCCCACGGTGCTGGAGTCGATGGAGTCGGTGGCCCAGGTGGTCGAGGTGCGCCGCGTGCTGGAGGGCGAGATCGCGGCGCTGGCCGCCCAGCGGGCCACACGCAGCCAGATCGCGGCGCTGCGGCGCGCCCAGCTGGCCATCGAGGACGCGGTGGCCGCCGGCGGCGACGGCGTCGAGCAAGACCTGGCCCTGCACCGCGCGATCGCCGATGCCTCGGGCAACCCGCAGTTCGCGCGCATCCTCGGCTTTCTGGAGCAGTACCTGCGCGAGGCCATGCGGGTGACGCGCGGCAACGAGGCGCGCCACTGGCGCTTCGCCGAGGCGGTGCGCGAGGAGCATCGGGCCATCGTCGAGGCCATCGCGGCGCGCGACGCCGCGGCGGCGCGGCGCCTGGCCACCGGCCACATGCAGGAAGCGACGCACCGGCTGGAACTGGCCGGCGTACTCAAACGCAGGAACAAGGGGCGCGGCAGGACATGACGAGCAGCAGCAACGGCAGGGACGGCGGCGGAAGGCCGACGCTGGGCGTGATTGGCCTGGGCTCGATGGGCTATGGCGCGGCCGTCTCGGCGCTGCGTCGCGGCCTGACGGTCTGGGGCCTGGACCTGCGCGCCGAGGCGCGCGCGCGCTTCGCGGCCGAGGGCGGGCGCGCCACCGCCGCGCTGGCCGAGCTGGCCGCGGCCTGCGAGGTGGTGCAGCTGCTGGTGGTCAACGCGGCGCAGACCGAGGCCCTGCTGTTCGGCACGGATGGGCAGGAGGGCCTGGCCGGCCTGCTCAAGCCCGGCGCGGTCGTGATCGCCTCGGCCACCGTCGACCCGGCGCTGCCGCCGCAATGGGAGGCGCGACTGGCCGCGCGCGGCCTCCTCTTCATCGACGGTCCGGTCTCGGGCGGCGCGAAGAAGGCGGAGGCCGGCGAGATGACGGTGATGGCCTCGGGCCGGCCGGAGGCCTTCGCGGCGGCCGAAGGCGCGCTGGCCGCGCTCGCCGGCAAGGTCTACCGCCTGGGCGATGCGGCCGGGGTCGGCTCCACCGTCAAGATGGTCAACCAGCACCTGGCCGGCGTGCATATCGCCGCGGCCTGCGAGGCCATGGCGCTGGGGATGCGCGCGGGCGCCGATGCGCGCCAGCTCTATGAGGTGATCTGCAACTCGGCCGGCATGAGCTGGATGTTCCAGAATCGCGTGCCGCATATCCTCGATGGCGACTACCGGCCGCTGTCCAGCGTCAACATCTTCGTCAAGGATCTGGGCATCGTGCTGGATGCGGCGCGCAAGCTGCAGTTCCCGCTGCCGCTGGCCGCCCAGGCCCACCAGCTCTACCTGGCCACGGCCGCGGCCGGCCATGGCGAGGAGGACGACGCGGCGGTGGTCAAGTTCTATGCCGCGCTGAGCGGGCTGGCGCTGCCATGAGCCGGGGCCTCGTGCTCGGCGTGATCGCCGACGACTTCACCGGCGCCACCGACGTGGCCAGCATGCTGGTGCGCGAGGGCATGCGGACCGTGCAGCTGATCGGCGTGCCGGCGGCGGACGCGGCCATGCCACCCGAGGCCGATGCCATCGTGATCGCGCTGAAGACGCGCACGGTGCCGGCCGCGGAGGCGGTGGCCGAATCGCTCGCTGCGCTGCGCTGGCTGCGCGCGGCCGGGGCACGGCAGTTCTTCTTCAAGTACTGCTCGACCTTCGATTCCACGTCGGCCGGCAATATCGGCCCGGTCGCCGAGGCCCTGATGGCGGCGCTGGCGACCGACTTCACGATCGCCTGCCCGGCCTTCCCGGAAAACGGCCGCACGGTCTACCGCGGCCATCTCTTCGTCGGCGACCAACTGCTCAGCGAGTCCGGCATGCGCGAGCATCCGCTGACGCCGATGACCGATGCGAACCTGGTGCGCGTGCTGCAGGCGCAGAGCCGCGCCAGGGTGGGTCTGCTGCGCCATGACAGCGTGGCGGCCGGTGCCGCGGCCCTGCGCGCGCGCATCGACGCGCTGCGCGCCGAGGGCGTGCGCCTGGCGGTGGCCGATGCCATCGCCAACGCGGACCTCCGCGTGCTGGCCGAGGCCTGCGCCGAGCTGCCCCTGCTGACCGGCGGATCCGGCCTGGCCCTGGGCCTGCCGGCCCTGTACGCCGCGCGCGGCTGGCTGAGGCTGGATGCCGCGGGTGCGGCGGCCCTGCCGGCGGTGGGCGGGCAGGCGGCCGTGATCGCCGGTTCCTGCTCCACGGCCACCCAGGGCCAGGTCGCGCATTGGCTGGGCGAGGGCCGGCCGGCCTTTCAGATCGACGTGATGGCGCTGGCCGCGGGCGATGACCAGGCCGCGCGGGCCCTGGCCTGGTCGGCACAGCAGCCCGACCCGGTGCTGATCTACGCCACCGCTGCCGCCCCCGAGCTGCGGGCCGCGCAGGCGGCGCTGGGCGCGGCCCATGCGGGCCAGTTGGTCGAGCAATGCCTGGCCACGGTGGCGGCGGGCCTGGTCGGGGCCGGTGGCGTGCGCCGCCTGGTGGTGGCCGGCGGCGAGACCTCGGGCGCGGTGGTGCAGGCCCTGCATGTGCAGGCCCTGCGCATCGGCGCGCCCATCGATCCGGGCGTGCCCTGGACCCAGGCCCAGGGGCGCGCGCTGCTGCTGGCGCTGAAGTCCGGCAATTTCGGCGGCGTCGACTTCTTCGCCAGGGCGCTGGCGCAGGTGGCCTGATGAGCATGGACGTCCACGCGCTGCGCGCCGAGATCTGCCGGGTCGGGCGCTCCCTGTTCGAGCGCGGCTATGTGCATGCGACGGCCGGCAACATCAGCGCCCGCCTGCCCGAGGGACTGGGCTTCCTGATCACGCCCAGCGATGCCTGCCTGGGTTTCCTGGCGCCGCAAGACCTGGCCCTGGTGGCGGTGGACGGCAGCCAGCAGAGCGGCCCGCCCGCCAGCAAGACCCTGGCCCTGCACCGACGCATCTACGAGGCCGAGCCGCAGGCGGGCTGCGTGATCCATACCCACAGCACCCACCTGGTGGCCCTGAGCCTGGCCGGGGTCTGGCAGGAGCACGACGTCGTGCCGCCGATCACGCCCTACTACGTGATGAAGGTGGGCCATGTGCCGCTGATCCGCTATCACCGGCCCGGCGATCCGGCGGCGGCCGAGGCCGTGGCCGCCGCCATCCTGCGCGCCCAGCGCAGCGGCGCGCCGCTGCGTGCCGTGCTGCTGGACCGGCTGGGTCCGAATGTCTGGCACCAGACGCCAGCCGCGGCCATGGCCGTGCTGGAGGAGCTGGAAGAGACGGCCAGGCTCTGGCTGATGATGAGCCATCCCCGGCCCGCGCCGCTGAGCGAGGCCCAGATCGACGAGCTGCGCCGCAGCTTCGGCGCGCGCTGGTAGCCGCAGAGGAAGGAAGCACAAAAATGCCGCGCTTTGCCGCCAACCTGACGATGATGTACCAGGAGCACGCCTTCCTGGACCGCTTTGCCGCCGCCGCGCGCGACGGCTTCAAGGCGGTGGAGTTCCTCTTCCCCTATGCCTTCGAGGCGGGCGAGCTGGCGCGCCGCCTGGCCGACCAGGGCCTGCGCCAGGTGCTGTTCAATGCGCCGCCCGGCGACTTCGAGGCCGGCGAGCGCGGCCTGGCCTGCCTGCCGGGCCGCGAGGACGAGTTCCGCCGCGGCCTGCTGGAGCGGGCGATCCCCTATGCGCGGGCGCTCGCCTGCCCGCGCCTGCATGTGATGGCGGGCCTGCGGCCGGCTGGCATCGAGGGCCAGGTCTTGCGCGACACCTACCGGAGCAATCTCGCCTGGGCCGCCGCGCAGGCGGCCGGCGCGGGACTGGAGATCCTGATCGAGCCGATCAACCCGCGCGACATTCCCGGCTACTTCCTGAACCGCCAGGACGAGGCCCATGCCCTGATCGAAGAGATCGGCGCGCCCAACCTGAAGGTGCAGATGGACCTGTACCACTGCCAGATCGTCGAGGGCGACGTGGCGATGAAGCTGCGCCGCTACATCCCCGGCGGCCGGGTCGGCCATGTCCAGATCGCCGGCGTGCCGGAGCGCCACGAGCCCGATGGCGCGGGCGAACTGAACTACCCCTATCTGTTCGCGCTGCTGGACGAGCTGGGCTACGCCGGCCATGTCGGCGCCGAGTACCGGCCGCGCGGCGCCGACACCTCGGCGGGCCTGGCCTGGTTCGCACCCTACAAGGAGGCACAGTCATGAAGCTGCTGATCACCGGCGGCGCCGGCTTCCTGGGCGCGCGCCTGGCGCGCGAGCTGCTGCGGCGCGGTGCGCTGGACGGACGTCCGATCGAGCGTCTGGTGCTGGCCGACCTGATCGTGCCGCCGCATGATCTGCTGGCGGATGCGCGGGTGCGCGCCCGTGATGGCGAGCTGCTGGCGCAGGCGCAGGATCTGGCGGACGAGGGCTTCGACGGGGTGTTCCATCTGGCCTCGGCCGTCTCGGCCGAATGCGAGGCCGACTTCGAGCTGGGCCTGCGCTCCAATCTCGACACCACGCGCGCGCTGCTCGATGCGCTGCGCCGCCGCGGCGGCTGCCCGCGCCTGGTGTTCGCCAGCTCGGTGGCGGTGTTCGGCTCCGACCCCGCGCTGCCCCTGCCGGCCGTGGTGCGCGACGACACCCTGCCGACGCCGCAGTCCTCCTACGGCATCCACAAATTCATCTGCGAGCAGCTGATCGCCGACTACACGCGCAAGGGCTTCATCGACGGCCGCAGCGCACGGCTGATGACGGTGGCGGTGCGGCCGGGCCGGCCGAATGGCGCGGCCTCGGGCTTTCTGTCGGCCATCATCCGCGAGCCCCTGGCCGGGTTGGAGGCGGTCTGCCCGGTGGACCCCGCGACACCCATCGCGCTGGCCTCGCCGGCCACCACCATCGAGGGCCTGATCCGCGCCTACGAGGCCACGCGCGAGGACTTCGGCGGGCGCACCGCGCTGAACTTGCCGGCCCTGACCGTCACGGTGCGCGAGATGCTGGCGGCGCTGGCCGAGGTGGCCGGGCCGGAGGCGGTCGCGCGCGTGCGCTTCGAGCCCGATGCGGGCGTGGCCCGCATGGTGGGCGGCTGGCCGGCGCGCTTCGAATCGGCGCGCGTCGCGCGGCTCGGGCTGGCGGCCGATGCCGATTTCGGCAGCATCGTGCGGCAGTACCTGCGCGACCACGCCGAGGCGGTGAGGGTGCCGCTGCGGCTCTGATTGCCCTCTCTTTCCTTCCCCCCTCCCTCTTTCTTTCGCTTCACGACAACGGAGACAACCATGAGCAAGATGTTGAAGAAGACGAAGTTGATGATGAGCCTGGGCCTGGCCCTGCTGGCCGGTGCGGCCTCGGCCCAGACCGTGCTGAAGATCGGCTATGCGACCAGCAAGGAGTCCCATTACGGCGTCGGCGCCACGGTGTTCTGCGACGAGATCGATAAGGGCACGCAGGGGCGCTACAAATGCCAGCAGTTCCCCAACTCCTCGCTGGGCGGCGAGCGCGAGCAGATCGAGGCGGTGCAGCTGGGCACCCAGGACCTGACCAACACCTCGACCGGCCCGCTGGGCAACTTCCTGCCCGAGGCCAAGATCTTCGACATCCCCTTCCTGTTCCGCGACTACAACCACGCGCGCCACACGATGGACGGCCCCATCGGCCAGGACGTGCTGAAGAAGCTGCAGACCAAGGGCCTGATCGGCCTGGCCTGGACCGAGAACGGCTTCCGCCACATGACCAACAACAAGCGCGCCATCACCCAGGCCAGCGATGCCTCGGGCCTGAAGCTGCGCACGATGGAGAACAAGATCCACATGGAGGGCTACAAGACCTTCGGCCTGCTGCCCACGCCGATGCCCTTTCCGGAGCTGTTCACCGCGCTGCAGCAGGGCACGGTCGACGGGCAGGAGAACCCCATTCCCGTGATCCTCAGCTCCAAGTTCGCGCAGGTGCAGAAGCACCTGTCGCTGACCGGCCATGTCTATTCGCCGGCCGTGCTGCTGCTCTCGCCCAACGTCTGGAACAAGCTCTCGGACGCCGACAAGAAGGTCTTCCTGGAGGCCGGCGCCAAGGCTGCCGCAGCGCAGCGCAAGAAGGTCAACGACGACGAGAACAGCGGCATCGCCCAGCTGAAGAAGGACGGCATGCAGGTTGTCGAGAAGGTCGACGGCGAGAGCTTCCGCAAGGCGGTGGCGCCGGCCTATGCCGGCTTCGCCAAGGAGTTCGGCGCGGACAAGATCGCGGCCATTCAGGCGGTGAAGTAAGCCCACCCCCTACGCGCTGCGCGCGCCCCCTCAAGGGGGCGAGTCCGTAGGACCGGCAAAGCCGGATCCTCGGACTCCGCTGGATCATGCTCGACTGCGGGCGGGAGTTCTGAGATGAAATCGCTGTTGCTTGCGCTGGACCGCCGCTTGAGCGGACTGGCGCTGAATCTGGCCTGCCTGCTGCTGGCCGTGATCTGCGTGCTGGGCCTGTGGCAGGTGCTGGCGCGTTTCGTGTTCTCGCAGCCCAGCACCTGGACCGAGGAGGCGACGCGCCGCCTCTTGATCTGGTGCGTGATGCTGGGCGTCGTCGTGGCCTTCCGGCGCGGCGCCCTCGTCTCGGTGGACCTGATGCTGCGGCTCAGCAAGGGCTGGTGGCGGCGCCTGGTGCGCTGGACCATCACCCTCAGCTCGCTGGCCTTTCTGGGCGTGCTGCTGTGGTTCGGCATCGACCTGGCGTGGCGCGTGCGCTTCCAGACCTTCGCCAGCATGGAGCTGTCGATGGCCTGGGCCTATGCGGCGCTGCCGGTGGGCGCGGCCCTGGCCCTGGTGGCGGTGCTGGCGCAGCACTGCGATCCGATGAACGAAGAGCTGGAAAACGCCCAGTAGCAGGACCGACGCATCATGCCTTTGACCCTTCTGATCACGATGCTGCTGGCCTTCGCCTTCAGCATCTCCATCGCCGTCGCGATCGGTGGCTCGGCCATGCTGGGCCTGGCGGTCTACGACCCGGCCCGTCTGGTGCTGGCGCCCAAGGAGATGTTCACCGCGATCGACAAGTTCCCGCTGGCGGCCATTCCCTTCTTCATCCTGGCCGGCAACCTGATGGAGACCGGCGGCATCTCGCGCCGCCTGGTCGACTTCGCCAAGTCCATCGTCGGCGGCGTGCAGGGCGGCCTGCCGATGACCTGCGTGCTGACCTGCATGATCTTCGCCGCGGTCTCGGGCTCCTCGGTCGCGACCACCTTCGCGATCGGCTCCATCCTGATCCCGGCCCTGATCAAGCACGGCTACCCGCGCGAGTACGCGGCGGCCCTGCAGGCCACGGCCGCGGAGCTGGGCGTGATCATCCCGCCCTCGATCCCGATGATTCTGTTTGGCGTCTCGGCCGAGGTCTCGATCGGCGAGCTCTTCATCGCCGGTTTCGGCCCGGGTCTGCTGATCGGCGGCGTGCTGATGGTCTTCGTACACCTGTACTGCCGCTGGAAGGGCTGGGGCCTGCAGGACGGCGACGGCCGCCTCTCGGTGGGCCAGGCCGCCTTCAAGGCCGGCTGGGCCCTGCTGATGCCGGTGATCATCCTCGGCGGCATCTACGGCGGCGTCTTCACGCCCACCGAGGCCTCGGTGGTCGCGGTCTTCTATGCGCTGATCGTCGGCCTGTTCATCCACCGCGAGCTGAGCTTCGCGGACCTGCTGCCGGTGTTCCGCAAGTCGGTGATCAGCAGCAGCGTGATCATGTTCATCATCGCCAACGCGGGCCTGTTCGCCTTCCTGATCACGCGCGCCGGCGTGCCCGAGGCGCTGGGCGCCTGGCTCACCGAGGTGCTGAAGTCGCCGGGCTGGTTCCTGCTGGGCGTCAACGCGGCGCTGTTCGTGATCGGCATGTTCATCGAGACCTCGGCCGCCATCATCGTGCTGGCGCCCATCCTCGTGCCGGTGGCGCGCCACTTCGGTGTCGACCCGGTGCACTTCGGCACCATCATGGTCGTCAACCTGGCCCTGGGCATGATCACGCCGCCCTTCGGCGTCAACCTGTTCGCGGCCTGTACCGTGGCCAGGATCTCGCTGGACCGCATCGTCAAGTACCTCGTGCCCTTCGTGCTGGTGGTGCTCGGCTGCCTGATGGTGATCACCTATGTGCCCTGGATCAGCCTGGCGCTGCGCGACCTGGTGTTCGCGGCGCCGGCTGTCGGCCCCGCGATCGGGCCGCAGTGAAGGAGAGGAGACGAACATGAATGCCCAACGCAATCTGATAGCCGGCGAGCAGGTGCAGGCCGATGCCGGCCGCACGATCGACGTCCTGGACCCCTCCGACGGCCAGGTCTTCACGACCCTGCCGCGCAGCGATGCGCGCGATGTCGATGCCGCGGTGGCCGCCGCGCGGCGCGCCTTCCACGGCCCCTGGGGCCGCGCCACCGCGACCGAGCGCGGCCGCGTGCTGACCCGCCTGTCGGCCCTGATCCTGCAGCACCATGAGGAGCTGGCGCGGCTGGAATGCCGCGACACCGGCAAGCCGATCCAACAGGCGAAGGCCGACATCACGGCCTGCGCGCGCTACTTCGAGTACTACGGCGGCGCGGCCGACAAGCTGCATGGCGAGAGCATCCCCTATGCGGCCGGCAGCACCGTGATCGCGCTGCGCGTGCCGCATGGTGTGACCGGCCACATCATTCCCTGGAACTACCCGGCGCAGATCTTCGGCCGCTCGGTGGGTGGCGCGCTGGCCGCGGGCAATGCCTGCGTCGTCAAGCCGGCCGAGGATGCCTGTCTGACGCCGCTGCGCATCGCGGCGCTGGCGCTGGAGGCCGGCCTGCCGGCCGGCGCGCTGAACATGGTCTGCGGTCTGGGTATCGAGGCCGGCGCGGCGCTGGCCGCGCATCCGGACCTGAACCACATCTCCTTCACCGGCTCGGCCGCCACCGGCACCGCGGTGGCCCAGGCCGCGGCGGTCAACCACCTGCCGGTGACCCTGGAGCTGGGCGGCAAGTCGCCGCAGATCGTGTTCGCCGATGCCGATCTCGACAAGGCCCTGCCGGTCGTCGTCAACGCCATCGTGCAGAACGCCGGCCAGACCTGCGCGGCCGGCAGCCGCGTGCTGATCGAGCGCAGCATCCACGCCGAGGTGATGGACAGGCTGGCCGCGCGCTTCGCGGCGCTGCGCACCGGCCCCGGCGCCCAGGGCCTGGACTGCGGGCCGCTGATCAATGCGCGCCAGCTGGGGCGGGTGCGGGCGATGGTCGAGGCCGGCCTGGCCGACGGCCTGAAGGTCGCGGCGCGCGCGACGCTGGAAGCCGATGCGCCGGCCGGCGGCTTCTACTTCCCGCCGCTGCTGCTGGACCAGGTGCCGGCCGACCACGCGATCGCCCAGCAGGAGGTATTCGGCCCGGTGCTAGCCGCCTTTGCCTTCGACGACGAGGACGAGGCGATCGCGCTGGCCAACGGCACGCCCTATGGCCTGACCGCCGCGGTGTGGACGCGCGACGGCGCGCGCCAGCTGCGCTGCGCCCATGGCATCGAGGCCGGCCAGGTCTTTGTTAACAACTACGGCGCCGGCGGCGGCATCGAGCTGCCGTTCGGCGGCATGAAGCATTCGGGCTACGGCCGCGAGAAGGCCTTCGAGGGTCTGCGCAGCTTCACCACCATCAAGACCATCGCCATCTCGCATGGCTGAACGAATGAGGAAACCAGCATGACATCGGGAATGAAGAACCTGCAGGACCGCGTCGCCATCGTCACCGGCGCCGGCGGCGGCTTCGGCGAGGGCATTGCCAAGCTCTTCGCCGAGCGCGGCGCCAAGGTCGTCGTCGCCGATCTGCGGCTGGAGGCCGCGCAGGGCGTCGCGGCCGCGATCCGCGATGCCGGCGGCGAGGCGATCGCGGTGCTGGCCGACGTGACGCAGAACGCATCGGTCGGCGCGATGGTGGCGGCCGCGGTCGAGGCCTATGGCCGGCTCGACATCCTGGTCAACAACGCCGGCACGACGCACAAGAACCGGCCGATGCTGGAGGTCGACGAGGCCACCTTCGACCGCGTCTACCAGACCAATGTCAAGAGCATCTACCTCGGCGCCGTGCATGCGGTGCCGCAGTTCCGCAGGCAGGCCGCCGCGGGCCAGAGCAAGGGTAAAGGCGGCGTGATCATCAATATCGCGTCCACCGCCGGCGTGCGGCCGCGGCCGGGCCTGTCCTGGTACAACGGCAGCAAGGGCGCGGCGATCAACCTGACCAAGGGCATGGCCGTGGAGCTGGCGCCCGAGGGCATCCGCGTCTGCGCGGTCAATCCGGTGATGGGCGCGACCGGCCTGATCCAGGACTTCCTGCCCGGCGAGGACAGCGAGGAGACCCGCGCCAAGATCGTCGCGACCATCCCGATGGGCCGGCTGTCGACCGCGCTGGACATCGCCAAGGCCACCGCCTTCCTGGCCAGCGACGAGGCCGAGTTCATCACCGGCGTCGCGCTGGAGGTCGACGGCGGGCGCTGCATCTGATGATGAAGATCAACGGCGCCTGCCATTGCGGCGCTGTCCGGTTCACGGCCGAGGTCGATCCGGCGCGGGTCGTGGTCTGCCATTGCAGCGACTGCCAGGTGCTGTCGGGCGCGCCCTTTCGTGCCATCGTGGCGGCCGACATCGCCAGCTTCGCGCTGCAGGGCATGACCAAGCGCTATGTGAAGCAGGCCCAGAGCGGCAACCGCCGCGCCCAGGTGTTCTGCCCCGAATGCGGCACGCCGCTGTATGGCGCGGCCGCGGAGAACCCGACGCAGGTCGTCATCCGCGTGGGCTGCGTCGAGCAGCGCGCGCAGCTGCGGCCCTCGCGGCAGATCTGGCAGCATTCGGCGCAGCCCTGGATCGCCGAGCTGGCCGGGGTGCCGGGCGAGGTCCAGCAGTAGGCGTGGCCTACTCGGCCAGCGCGCGCATCTCCGCGTAGAGGTCAGCCTTGCCCTCGAAGCCGATGCCGGGCAGCTCGGGCAGCAGCACATAGCTGTTGTCGACCCTGACGCCATCGGGGAAGCCGCCATAGGGCTGGAACAGGTCGGGGTAGGACTCGTTGCCGCCCAGGCCCAGGCCGGCCGCGATGGCCAGCGACATCTGGTGGCCGCCATGCGGGATGCAGCGGCTCGGCGACCAGCCGTTCTCCTTCAGCATGTCGAGCGTGCGCAGGTACTCGACCAGGCCGTAGGAGAGGGCGCAGTCGAACTGCAGCCAGTCGCGATCGGGCCGCATGCCGCCGTAGCGGATCAGGTTGCGCGCGTCCTGCATCGAGAACAGGTTCTCGCCGGTGGCCATGGGCTTGTCGTAATGATTGGCCAGCTCGGCCTGCAGCGCATAGTCCAGCGGGTCGCCGGCCTCCTCGTACCAGAACAGGTCGTACTGCGACAGCGCCTTCGCGTACTCGACGGCGGTCTTCAGGTCGAAGCGGCCGTTGGCATCGACCGCCAGGCGCTGGCCCGGTGCCAGCAGCTTCAGCACCGCCTCGATGCGCTTGCAGTCCTCGGCCAGCGAGGCGCCGCCGATCTTCTTCTTGACGACCGCATAGCCGCGGTCCAGATAGCTCTGCATCTCGCGCGTCAGCCCTTCGAGGCCCTGGCCCGGCCAGTAGTAGCCGCCGGCGGCGTAGACGAAAACCTTGCGATTGGGTTTGCCGTCGCCATAGCGCTCGGCCAGCAGCTGGTACAGCGGCCTTTCCTCGATCTTGGCGACCGCGTCCCAGATCGCCATGTCGATGGTGCCCACCGCCACCGAGCGCTCGCCGTGGCCGCCGGGCTTCTCGTTGTTCATCATCGTGGCCCAGCACTTGTGCGGGTCGAGGTTCTGGCCCGTCTCGTCCAGCAGGCTCTCGGGCGCGGCCTCCAAGAGGCGCGGACGGAAGCGCTCGCGGATCAGCGCGCCCTGGCCGTAGCGGCCGTTGGAGTTGAAGCCGTAGCCGATCACCGGCTTGCCGTCGCTGCCGATCACGTCGGTGACCACGGCCACCAGGCTCAGCGTCATCTTCGAGAAGTCGATGTAGGCGTTGCGGATATTCGATTTGATGGGCTTGGTGGCCTCGCGGATGTCGACGATTTTCATGATGGGGACTGCAGTGGGGATGGGAGTCAGCGCAGCGAGGAGCCGCCGCAGATGGTCAGGTCCTGGCCGGTGATGGCGGCGGCCGGGGGCGAAAGCAGGAAGGCGACGAGGGCCGCGACCTCGTCGGGGCGGATCAGCCGGCCGATCGGCGGCAGCACCGGCGCCTCGCTCTGGCGCGAGGGGTCGGCCAGCATCGCGGTCTGGGTGGCGGCCGGCGAGACCACGTTGACGGTGACGCCGCGTGGCGCCAGTTCGGCCGCCCAGCTGCGCGCCAGCGCGATCAGCGCGGCCTTGGTGGCGGCGTACTGGCTGCGCCCGGCCTTGCCCTGGGCGACGCGGCTGCCGATCAGCACCGCGCGGCCGCCCTGGCCGCTGGCGGCCATGGCCGGCAGCAGGCGGTCGGCGAGCCGCGTCGCGGCGTCCACATGCAGGCGCCACATCAGTGCGCCGTCCTCGGCCTTGAGCTGGCCCAGCGGCGCGACACGCAGCACGCCGGCCGCATGCACAAAGGCCTGCGGCGTCGGCAGCCCGTCCAGTGCGGCGTCGATGGCGGCAGCGTCGCCGAGGTCGACGCGCCGGCCCTCGAAGCCCTCGCGCTGCAGCAGCGTCGCCGGCGCCAGGTCCAGCCCCAGCACCCGCCAGCCGGCGTCCAGCAGGGCCGTGGCGATCGCCAGGCCGATGCCGGAGCTGCTGCCGGTGACCAGGGCCAGGGGCTTCCCGGCCTCATTCGGCACGGATCTTCCCCTCGGCGATGATCTTGGCGCTGTGCGCCATGTCCTCGCGCTGGAACTTCTGGAAGTCTTCGATCGAGCCGGGCGTCAGCAAGAGGCCCTGCGGCAGCAGCCGCTCGCGCATCTCGGCGCTGGCCAGGGCCTTGCCGACCTCGCTGTTGAGCTTGGTGGCGATGTCCTTGGGCAGGCCGGCCGGGCCCCAGAGGCCGTACCAGCTGTAGAACTCGTAGCCGGGCACGGTCTCGCCGACCGTGGGCACCTCGGGCATATTGGGCAGGCGGCTCTTCGATGTGACCGCGATCACCTTGAGCTTGCCGGCCTTGGCGAAGGAGGCCGAGCCGAGGATGGGGTCGATGAAGCCGTCGATCGTGCCGCCCACCAGATCCTGATAGGCCGGTGACGAGCCCTTGTAGGGCACGATCACGTAGTCGATATTGCCGGCGCGCTTGAGCAGCTCGGTGCTCAGATGGCCGGCCGAGGCGGTGGAGCCGATCGCGAAGGTCAGCTTGCCGGGATTGGCCTTCGCGTAGGCGATCAGGCCCTTGACGTCGTTGGCCGGCACATTGTTGTTCAGCGCGATCGCCAGCGGCGCCTTGGCCACCAGGGCGATCGGCGCGAAGTCCTTGACCGCGTCATAGGGCACGCTCTTCATCGCCATCGGCGTGGTGGTCAGGGTCGAGGCGTTGAAGAGCAGGGTGTAGCCGTCCGGCTGGGCCTTGGTGACCGCGATCGAGCCGATCGTGCCGGCGCCGCCGGCGCGGTTCTCGACGATGAAGGTCTGGCCCAGCTGCTCGCCCAGCTTCTGCGCCAGCAGGCGCCCCACCGCGTCCAGCGTGCCGCCGGGCGGGAAAGGGATGATCATCGTCACCGGCTTGGCCGGCCAGGGCTGGGCCAGGGCGCCGCCGGCCGCCAGGGCCAGGGCAGCGGCGGCGATCAGGGTTCTGCGTTGCAGCATGGTTTGTCTCCTTTGTTTTTTCTCTGGATGCCGGCTGCTTAGCGCTTCAGCAGGCCGGCCTTGTCCAGCGCGGCGCGCAGCGCCTGCACCTCGGCCTCGCTGGGCGCCTCGGTGGGCGGGCGCACGGTGGGGGCGTCGACCACGCCAGCCAGGTACATGCCCATCTTCATGCGCGCATGGGCCTCGCCGGTCGGCTCGCCGCCGCCATAGACCGCATCTTTCAGCGGCGTGATCAGGGCCTGCACCTGCTGGGCGCGCTTCAGGTCGCCGGCCTTGACGGCCTCCCACAGATCGTTGATGAGGCCCGGGATGAAGGTGGCGAAGCCCACCAGCGCGCCGTCCACGCCCTGCACCATCGAGGCCAGCAGGTATTCGTCGTGGCAGGTCAGGATGGCCTTGCTCGGGTCGGCATCGCGGATCGCCTGGATGTCGGCCGCGTACTTGTTCATGTCGCGCTGGCCGACCTTGAAGGCCTGCACATAGGGCAGGCGGGCCAGTTCGGCCAGGGTGGCCGAGGAGTAGGAGGCGCGGGTCCAGGCCGGGTAGACATGGGCGACGAGGTCCAGGCCGACTTCGGCGATGGCCTCGAAATAGTCCTGCACATGGCCGGGGCGGAAGCCGAAGCGCAGCCAGTGGTGCGGCGGCATCACGTCCAGGCCGGCTGCGCCGGCCTCGCGCGCCATGGTGGCATGCTCGCGCGCCTCGCTCAGGCCCTCGCAGACGATGGAGGAGATCACCGGCAGCTTGCCGCGCAGCTCGTCGGCGACGATGCGCGTCACCTGGGCGCGCTCCTTGGGCGTCAGCGAAAACACCTCGCCGGTATGGCCGTTGGTCATCACCGCCACCACGCCGGGCTGCTCGCCCAGCCAGCTGGCCAGGCGGCGCAGCGCCGGCTCGTCGATCTTGTGGTCGGGGGTGAAGGTGCAGGCGATCGCGGGGATGATGCCGCGGTAGTTCTGGATCGTGGGCACGAGCTGTCTCCTTGGTGAACAATGCCGCTGCGCAGGTGGCTTGCGGCGGTCTGGGTCAATGATGGGCCGCGCGGTCCGCAAAGGCCAATGCCCGCTTTCTCTGCTTCTATGCCGCCAAAGCACCGACCTCTCGCTTCCAAGACATGAACCTGACCTGGCTCGACGATTTCCTGGCCCTGGCCGCCAGCGGCAACTTCTCGCGCGCCGCCGAGGAACGCCACATGACCCAGCCGGCCTTCAGCCGGCGCATCCGCGCGCTGGAGGAATGGCTGGGCGTGGTGCTGTTCGACCGGACCAGCCACCCGGCCCGCCTGACCGAGACCGGCGAATGGTTCCGCGGCGTCGCGCAGGAGATCCTGGCCCGCGTCGAGCGCGTGCCCGACGAGGCGCGCGCGATGTTCGACGCCAGCTCGGCCACCCTGCGCTTCGCCTCCACCCATGCCCTGTCCTTCAGCTTCCTGCCGGGCTGGCTGCGCAGCCTGGAGGCGCGCACGACGGTCGGGCCGATCCAGCTGGTGTCGGACGTGATGAGCCAGTGCGAGGCGCTGATGCAGCAGGGCCGCGTGCAGTTCCTGCTGTGCCACAGCCACCCGCAGGTGCCGGGCCGGCTGGACCCGGCGGGCTACCGGTCGGTGGTGGTCGGCCAGGACCAGCTGCTGCCGGTCACGGCGCCGGACAAGGCCGGCCGGCCGCGCCATGCCTTGGGCGGCAAGGGCGCGGCCAAGGCGCGCCTGCCGGTACTGGCCTACACGGCGGAGTCGGGCCTGGGCCGGGTCTTGCGCACGATGCTGGGTGCTGCGCTCGACCGGGCCCATGTCGAGCCGGTGTTCACGGCCCACCTGGCCTCGGTGCTGAAGACCATGGCGCTGGACGGCCGCGGCGTGGCCTGGCTGCCGGCCCAGCTGATCGCCGATGAGCTGGCCGCGGGCCGCCTGGTCGAGGCCGGCGGCGCGGCCTGGCGCGCCGCACTGGAGATCCGCCTGTTCCGCAGCGTGGCCACGCTGCCGCCGGCGGCCGAGGCTTTCTGGCGCGCGGCTTCCGCTTAGCACCCGCAGCGCTTAGAGTGGGCGGCGCCGATCGGGCAAGAACCAAGAGAAACCAAGAAAAGGGCCGGACAGGCCAGGGGAGGCCGCCGTGAACGCGCGGATTTTTGATCGCCGCCTGCTGCGGCAGCCCGGGCTGCTGCTGGCCATCGGCCTGGCTCATGGGCTGCTGCTGTGGCAACTGGATCTCGGCGGTGCCCGGCGCGCATCGCCGCATGAGGGGGAGCAGCAGCGCTGGCTGCAGCTGCTGTTGCTGCGCGAGGCAGAGCCGGCGGCACGCGAGCGCCGGCCCGACCCGGCCAGCCGGCCCGCCGTCCTGCCAGCGGCGCAGCGGCCGGACGGGCAGGCCACCGGGGCGCCACCGCCGGTCCAGGCCGGCGACGCCCCGTCGGGCGATGTGTCGGTGTCCGCGGGGCCGGCACCGGCCGTCCGTCCTGGCTCGCCCGCGCTGGACCTGTCCCTGCCGCCTTCGGCGCAGCGCGAACGCAGCCGGCCGCCGGCCGAGATCGCGGCCCGCGACCCGCGCAGCAACTCGATCCGGCTGACGGCCATCGAGCGCTTGCGCATCCGCATGGGCGAATACGAATGCGTGGGTGAGCAGCTGATGCCCGATGGCACGATCCGGCGCGGACCGGGCAAGCTGGTGCAGGCCGAGGGCGGCGCCAGCTCGTTGAACAACAAGGTGGTGATGGAGTGCGTGCTCTGAGGAGGCGGTGCGCGCCGGGCCTAGGGCCTCACCGCGAGCCGGCGCTCCAGGTGCCTGGCCAGCTGCGACAGGCCGAAGCACAGCACGAAGTAGCTGAAGGCCAGCGTGGCATAGACCTCGACCGGCTTGACCAGCACCTGGATGTTGATCTGGTTGGCGATGAAGCTGAGCTCGGAGAGGCCGATGATGGTGCCCAGCGAGGTGTGCTTGATGGTCGCGACGAACTGGTTCACCAGCGAGGGCAGCATATGGCGCAGGGCCTGCGGCAGCAGTATCCAGCGCAGCGCCTGCAGATAGCTGAGCCCGAGCGCGCGCGCGGCATGCAGCTGGCCGCGCGGCAGGCCCTGCAGGCCGGCGCGCACGATCTCGGCGATATAGGCCGAATCGAACACGACCAGCGCGATCAGCATGGTCGTGAACTGGTCGCTCTTGCGGCCGGTGAGCGAGGGCAGGAAGAAATAGGCCCAGAAGACCACCATCAGCAGCGGCGTGCCGCGTATCACCCACACCAGGCCGGTGACCGGCAGGCGCAGCGCGGCCCAGGGGCTGGTACGCGCCAGGCCCAGCAGGATGCCGCCCGGCAGCGCCAGCGCGATGCCCAGCACGGCGAGCAGCAGGGTCAGCGCCAGGCCGCCCAGCGGGCCCTGCGGGTACTGGCCGACCAGGAAGTAGAGCCAGTAGGTGTCGATCAGCTCGCTCATGTCGGCCGCCCCCTCCTCAGCGCGCCATTCGCGCCGGATAGCGCTGCTGGAACCACAGCGAGGCCCCGGTGATGGCCAGCGAGATCGTCAGGTAGGCGCTGGTGGCGATCGCGAAGGTCTCGAAGCCGCGGAAGCTGGCGGTCTCGACGCGCTGCGCCTGGTACATCAGCTCGGCCGTGCCGATCACGGTGGCGATGCTGGTGTTCTTCCACAGGTTCAGGGTCTGCGAGATCAGCGGCGGCACGGTGATGCGCAGGGCCTGCGGCAGCACGATCAGGCGCAGCGCGGCCAGCCACGAGAAGCCCAGCGCCCGTGCCGCCTCCAGCTGGGTGGCCGGCACGGCGCGCAGGCCGGAGCGGATGTCCTCGGCCATGTAGGCGGCGGTGTAGAGCGTCAGCGCGACGAACGCCGCAGCGGCCTCGATATTGCCGGCATAGAGCCAGGTCTTGAGTCCCTCGGGCAGCAGCTCCGGCGCGCCGAAATACCAGAACAGCAGATGCACCAGCAGGGGCACGCTGCGTATGCCTTCGACGCAGGCAAAGCCCAGGGCGCGGGCGGCCGGCATGGGCGCCAGGCGCAGCAGGGCCAGCGTGGCGGCCAGCGGCAGCGCGGCGGCCAGGGCCAGGCCGGCCAGCTGCAGCGAGAAGACGAAGCCGGCGATCAGCCAGTCGCGATAGGGGCCGGCCAGCAGGGCGGCGAAGTCGAGATGAGGCATGGGCCCTGGAGGCGCGCGGGCTGGAAGAAGCAAAGGAAAAAAGGCGCCCCGGCGGGTGGCCGGGGCGCCGGGTCGGGAGCCGATCAGCTCTCGACCTTGTCGCTGTCGATCTTGAAGTTGCGGCTGGGGAACTTCAGGCGCGTCTCGGGGCCGTACCACTTGACGAAGAGCTTCTCGGCCTCGCCGCGCTGCTCCAGCTCGCGCAGCACCTCGTCGACGGCGGCCTTGAGCTTGGTCTCGCCCTTCCTGATGCCCAGGGCCAGCGGCTCGATGCTGATGTTCTGCGGCAGGATCAGGTACTGGGCCTGGGCGCTGCCCAGCTTGGCATGCTGGTCCAGGAGCGAGACCTCGTCGTTGACGAAGGCGATGCCCTTGCCCTGCTGCAGGGCCTGGAAGGCCTGCGGACCGGTCTCGAAGGTGACGACCTCGACCTGGCCGACCGCCTTGCGGATGTTCGGCTCCTGCGTGCCGCCCTTGACGGTGACGACCTTCTTGCCCACCAGCTGGCTCAGGGCGCTGATGCCGCTGTCCTTCTTGACCAGCACCTTCTGGCCGGTGACGAAGGTGGTCAGCGA
>Ga0255338_1001878_pt1 | contig 35606 bp, 27 predicted proteins | sample MeOH1_35cm_T4_19_FD_203715 | JGI IMG/M metagenome (GOLD analysis project Ga0255338, IMG submission 203715) | Sandy soil microbial communities from University of British Columbia, Vancouver, Canada - MeOH1_35cm_T4_195 | ecosystem: Engineered > Artificial ecosystem > Sand microcosm > Unclassified ...
ACAGTTGCTCGCCGCGAAATACGACCTCGCGGGCATGCGCGACTATATCGGCGTCGACAGTCTCGCCTTCATCTCGGTGGACGGCCTCTATCGCGCGCTCGGCTATGACGCCCGCGACGAGGAATTTCCGCAATTTACCGACCATTGCTTCACGGGCGAATATCCGACGCCCCTCACCGACAAGGTCGGCGAACAGCGCACGGACCAATTGTCGCTGCTCTCCGAAATCGCGTAAGGCCATCGCAACATGACTGGACGTCTTCAGGACCGCATCGCGGTCATCACCGGCGCATCGCGCGGAATCGGCCGTGCCGTCGCGCTTGGTTTCGCCGCTGAAGGTGCCCATGTCATCCTCGTCGCGCGCACCGTGGGCGGCCTTGAGGAAGTGGATGACGAGATCCGCAAGATCGGCGGCAAGGCGACGCTGGTTCCGCTCGACCTCACCGACTTTGACGCTCTCGACCGGCTCGGCGCGACGATCTTCGAGCGCTGGGGCAAGCTCGACATTCTGGTCGGCAATGCCGGCACGCTCGGCGTGTTGACGCCTGTGAGCCATCTCGAAGTGAAGGCCTGGGACAAGATCGTCAATACGAACATCACCGCCAACTGGCGCCTGATCCGCTCCTTCGAGCCGCTGCTCAAGCGCTCGGATGCGGGCCGCGCGATATTCGTGACCTCCAGTTCCGCGCATAAGGCGAAACCCTTCTGGGGCGGCTATGCGATGAGCAAGGCGGCGCTTGAAGCTCTGGTGCAGACCTGGGCCTCCGAATGCGCGAACACCAACGTCCGCGTCAATCTCCTGAGCCCCGGCGCGACGCGCACGGCCATGCGCAAGCAGGCCATGCCCGGCGAAGATCCCAGCGCGCTGACGAAGCCCGCCGATCTCGTGCCGATCTTCATCGAACTTGCGATGGCCTCTTGCGAGAGGAATGGCGAGGTCGTGGAGTATAAGAAGCCTGTGAAGGCGTAACGCGCCGACCGGCTTCCGCCCTCCCTAACTCTCCAAGGAGTCGCCCGCAGCGCAGGGGCGCTCCTCGAAATTTGACCTTATTTCTTATCCGCGAAGGGGTTCTTGCGCGCGCGCATGAACAGACGGATCGGCACGCCCGGCAGGTCGAAGGTTTCGCGCAATCCATTCACCAGATAGCGGCGATAGGCCGTAGGCACTTCTTCCGCGCGGTTCGAAAAGACAGCGAAAGTCGGCGGACGCGATTTTACCTGCGCCATATATTTGATGTTGATCGCGCGACCTTTGACGGCGGGCGGCGGATGGCGCGAAATCGCTTCTTCAAGCCAGCGATTGAGCTTGGCCGTCGAGATGCGCGCATTCCAGAGCGTATGCACCTTCTCGATCATGGGCATCAGCTTGTCTGTGCCGCGCCCCGTCAGCGCCGAAAGCGTGACGATGGGAAGCCCGCGCACCTGCGGCAACAGGCGCTCCAGCTCTTCCTTCAGTTCACGGAGCTTCGCCTGAGTATCTTCGACTACGTCCCACTTGTTGACGACGATCAGCATCGCCCGGCCTTCCTGCTCGACGAGATCGACGATGTGCAAGTCCTGCCGCTCGAAGGGAATGCTCGCATCGAGAGTGACGGCGACGACTTCCGCAAAACGGATGGCGCGCAGCGTATCGGCGACGGAAAGCTTTTCGAGTTTCTGTGTGACACGGGCACGGCGGCGCATGCCCGCCGTATCCCAGAGCTTCACGCGGCGGCCCCGCCATGTCCATTCGATGCCGATGGCGTCGCGCGTGATGCCCGCTTCGGGACCGGTCAGCATGCGGTCTTCGCCGAGGAGGTAGTTCACCAGCGTCGACTTGCCGACATTGGGGCGGCCCACGACAGCGATGCGAAGCGGCGCTTCGAGGTCCGGCTCATAGGGCGCTTCGGGATCGAAGCGGCCATCAGCATCTTCGGCTTCCGCAAGCGCGTCCTCGACGGCTTGCTCGCGCTCCTCTTCCTCGATCCGGTCGGCATAAGGTTGTAGCGATTGATAGAGCGCGGACAGCCCCTCGCCATGTTCGGCGGAAAGCGGAATAGGTGCGCCGAGGCCAAGCTCGAAGGCTTCCATGCGGCCCGACTCGCCCGCGCCGCCTTCGCACTTGTTGGCGACGAGCACGACCGGCGTCGGAGACTTGCGCAGGATCTGGGCGAAGCGCTTGTCGAGCGGCGTCACGCCCGCGCGCGCATCCATCAGCAGAAGGCACACATCCGCCTCGGCGATGGCGGCATCGGTTTGCCGGCGCATGCGCCCTTCGAGGCTTTCGGTGGCGGCTTCTTCAAGGCCCGCGGTGTCCACGACCGTGAATGTGAGGTCGCCGAGATGCGCCTCGCCCTCGCGGCGGTCGCGCGTCACCCCCGGCGTGTCATCGACAAGAGCAAGCTTCTTGCCGACCAACCGATTGAATAGCGTGGACTTGCCGACATTCGGCCTGCCCACAATGGCAACTTTGAATGGCACGGGGCCAATGCCCTCTCTTAACTCTCGGGCGCCCGCAGGCGCCGGGTCACTTCAACGCTACGAGTTCCGCGTCGTCGGTCAATACATAGACAATGCCGTCGGCAACGATCGGCGCAATCAGCGCCTTGCCCGGCAGGTCGATCTCGCCCTTGATCTCGCCGGTCTTGGCCTCGACCATGACCGCCTTGCCCGTCGTCGAGACGAATACCAGCTTGCCGCTCACGAGCAGCGGGCCGCTCCATTCGATCGGGTCCTTCTTGGCTTCCTCATCCTCATAGCGCGCAAGCTTGGTCAGCCAACGGATGCGGCCATCGCGGCGCGACAACGCGACGATTTCCTGATCCGCAGTGACGAGGAAAATATACTCGCCTGCAACCCAGGGCGTCTGCACGCCGGAAATATCCTTGGTCCAGACGCGCTCGCCGGTGCGCAGGTCGATGGACACCATGCGCCCCGCATGGCTGATCGCAAACACACGGTCGTGGTCGATCACCGGACGGCCCGCAATGTCGTTGAGCTCGGAGAGCGAGGTCAGCGATCCGGTGCGCGTCAGCGAATCCGACCAGAGCACGGTGCCATTCTCGACGCGCAGCGCGAAAAGCTCGCCCGAGGAATAGGGAACGATGACGATGGAGCCGGAAACGGCAGGGCTCGTGGCGGCAAGAATGCCCGCGCTTTCCGTGATGCCGCGATGGCGCCAGAGGATATCGCCCTTGTCCTGCGACAGGCATATCATCTGATTGTCCGACGTCACGACGAAGACCTTGCCCTCGTTCGCCGTCGGCGAGGCGCGGAACGGAACGCCGGCGTCCGCCGTCCAGAGAACCTTGCCGCTCGACGCGTCGAGCGCATGAACCTTGCCGAAGCCAGTGGCGACGAAGAGTTTGCCGCCGTCAAAAGCAACGCCACCGCCGCGTGCCTTCTCGGAATCCTCGTCTTCCGGCGTCAGATCCTGCTTCCAGAGCTGGTTGCCGGACTTGGCGTCGAAGGCGCGCACGCCCGCTTCCGCATCGAGGACGAAGACCTTGCCCCCGGCGACGATGGGCGACGCGACGACGCGCGACACGCTTCCGGAGCCGGCACCCGCGCTCACGCTCCACAGCTTGGTCAGGCTGCTCGGCCCGGCGAGATGATAGTATGCGTTGTCGGCCGTGCCGCCCGGCTGCGTCCAGTCCTTGTTCTGAACGGGCTCGGGCAGATCGACCTCGCTGTCCTTGATCTCCGGATCGACTTCGAGCTTCGTGTCGAGTTCCATGACCGAGAGACGCTTGCCCGGAAGCTTCGGCTTGGGCGCGGAGCTGAACATGTCGTCGATGGTGCTGCAGCCGCCAAGGCCGAGCATGGCGACAGCCATCACGACGAGCCCTGCCGACCTGACCTTGGCCCCGATGCCGGCAGACCTGAAATCCGCAACCATGAATGTCACTCCGGCTTCGCGGCCGCGTCGGCGGGCGCTGCATTGTTGGTGGTCGAAGCCGCACCGGCCGCTGCCGGTTTCGCTTCGGATTTCGCCGCGGGCCGCGGCAGATGCGGCGCGATCAGCGCCTGCATCACATGAGCGCGATCGCGAATGCCTGCCGATGTCGCGGCATCGCCGACGATCGCGTCGAAATAGCCCTGCGCCTCGGCATATTTGCCGGCCTTGTACGCCGAGAGACCGAGAACCTCGCGAGCGCTGTTCTTCCAGCCATTCTCGCTATCATTGAGTTCGCCGATGCGCGCCTTGATGTCGTCATAGCTGGCCGTGTCGACGACGAGCAGAGCCGCCTTGACGCGTGCCATGTCGCGCAGCGTCTGCGGAACACCGGACTTTGCGGCCAACGCGTCGTAAACGACGACTGCGCCCTTCGCGTCGCCCGCATCGACAAGCGCAGCGGCCTGGCGGAGTTGCGCCAGCGCGGCGTAGCCCGCAGGCGCCGTCGCGGCGAATTCGCCGTAAGCGGCGGCGGCCTTTGCCGGGCCGTCCTTCGCCGCCTGTTCGACGATCGCGATATAACGGGCGGAAGCCGCCTCGTTACGCGAGCGTTCCCAGGCGCGCCATCCGACGATCGCCGTTGCGACGACGACAATCGCGACCGCGAGGCCGACGAGATAGATGCCGAATTTTTCCCAAAGCTGCTTCAACCGGTCGCGGCGAAGGTCTTCTTCGATTTCACGGAAGAGATCGGTCAAGAGCGCACTCCGAAGGGTGACCAGGAAGCAATAATCAGGGAAGGCGCCGACGCGGCGCGAGACGCCCTCCCCCTCACCCACTCACATGGGCGGCGTAAAATAGCCCGGGGGCCCCGGATTGGCAAACCTCATCCGGCCGGAAAGCCCCACAAACGCCTGTAATTATTTTACTTTTTTCATGCCGTAGGTGTGCTCGACGGCCGGAAAGGTCCGCGCGCGCACTTCGCGGGCATAGGCTTCGGCCGCACCGGCGATCTGGGCACCCAGCGTGGCGAACTCCTTGACGAATTTCGGCGCGCGGGGGGAAAGACCCAGCATGTCTTCCAGCACCAGAATCTGGCCGTCGCAGGCCGCCGAAGCGCCGATGCCGATGGTCGGCACGTCGATCTGGCCGGTGATCTTGGCGGCCAGCGGCTCGGCCATGCCTTCGAGCACGACGGCAAAAGCGCCCGCTTCGGCAACTGCCCTCGCGTCTTCCTCGATCGCCGCCCATTCCTCCTCGACGCGGCCTTGCGTCTTGAAGCCGCCCATGACCTGGATCGACTGCGGCGTCAGGCCGATATGAGCCATGACCGGAATGCCGCGCTCATTGAGATAGCGGATGGTCGGCGCGAGGCGCTTGCCGCCCTCGAGCTTCACCGCTGTGCAACCCGTTTCCTTGATGACGCGGACGGCATTACGGAAGGCGACTTCGGGGCTCTCCTCATAGGAGCCGAAGGGCATGTCCACGACGACGAGCGCGCGTTCCGTGCCGCGAACCACGGCGGAACCATGCGCGATCATCATGTCGAGCGTGACGCCGAGCGTCGTCTCCATGCCGTACATGACCATGCCCAGCGAGTCGCCGACCAGAATCACATCGACATAGGGGTCGATATAGCGCGCCGTATGCGCGTGATAGCCGGTCAGGCAAACCACCGGCTCGTTGCCCTTGCGGGCGCGGATATCGGGAACCGTGATGCGCTTGATCTTGGACTGTACTGACATGCCGGATCATCCCTGCGTTGAGGCCAAGCCCGATTAAGGCCGCCCAATAGATAATATCTGCGCGTGGAATTTCGAGGCGGCCGGACGCCGCGCCGGAAAGAGCTTCAAAATCAAGCCCTTGGGTGCCTCCCGGCACCTTACCCGATCCTTCTGGCGCGACCTTATCCGACGCGGAGGCTGGGCGCAATCAGGCGGGCTGCCGCCGCCTGTTAGCCTGCGTCCGACTTGTCGAGGTCGTAGGCCAGCGTACCGGGCGGCCCGACGAGTTCGCGGTAGGCGATGGAGAGCACCGCAACGCCGACAATGGCGAAGAAGATGTAGAACACCGCCGCAAGCACATAGACGGCGAATGTCGGGAGCCCGAGCGACAGCAGCACCGTGCCGACCACCACGAAGGCAACCGCGATGGGCAGGGTCGCAAGCATCATCAGCAACACCAGGCGCCAGAAATTGCCGCGCGTACGTTCAAGGATCAGCCGAGGATCAATCGGCTCGTCGACCGCAACGCCCGGAAGCAGCAGCAAGAGGCGGGTGAAATAGTAAAAGGCGAAAGCCAGTGCAACGAGCCCCAGCAATGCGACGAGCGCGAGGGAGGAACTGGCGGTCCCATCATTCAGCGCGATCGTCATGGCGGCCATGATGTAGCCCGGTAGCATGAACAGGCCGAGGAAGATCGACACCATCAGGAAGCGCGCCTCGCGCTTGCCGAAGTGAAGATGAAACCTGCCGGGTGCCACGTCGCCGACGAGAATGAAGCGGTGCCACGCGACCGCAATGATCGGCCAGAGGAAAAGCGACGCAATCTCGAGAAGAAAGCGCAATCCCGGATTGGCCCCTGCATCCAGCATCGCGGCAACGACCGTCAGCGCGACATAGAGAAGGCCGGGCAACCAGGTGAGCTTGAGCATCTGCCCGAAATGCACCCAGGCGCCGGTATAGGCTTCCTTGATCGCCGCAAAAACATCGAGCTTGCGCGGGTTTGCAGGGCGAAGAAACGGATCGCTCATTTCACTCCCCCGCCCAGCTGCGCTTTCCGCGCGCGCTTGGCGTCGAGTGCGAAGACATGATCCTGATAGTCGCGGTTGCCCGGCTCGATGGTAAGCGCCTGCATATAGTCGCGGCGCGCGGGCTCGTACTGGTTCAGCGCTTCATAGGCGGCGCCGCGCACGAAAAAAGATGCCGCACGATACTTGTCGAGATTGACCGCCTTGTCGGCGTCCTGGAGCGCGCGCTGGTACTCGCCGAGATCGCGCAAGGCATTCGAGCGATTGGCATAGATCATCCCGTCGCCCGGCGCATATTTGAGCGCCTCCGTATAATCGACAATGGAACGCTTCGAATCCCCGAGGTTCCGATAGGCGACACCGCGATTGATGAGCGCGGCGACGAGATCCTCCTTCGCAAGCTGCCCGGACTCGATCGCCTTGGTGCAGTAGCCGATCGCAGATTTGTCGTTGCCGCTGCGAAACTGCTCATAGCAGAGGGTGTTGTCACCGACGGCGTCGGCATGGGCAACGCTGGGCAAGAGCCCGACGGCGAGAAAACCGGCCAATACAAAACACTTCATAGAATCCTCCGAGCAGCGACACACCCAAGCCTAGCTCCACATGCGCATCAGGGAAATCGGTAACGGCGGGCCCCACTTCTACATCGATTACCCCCTGATGTACCAAGCATTCGGCTTGCCATACCACCCGGGGCAGAAATGCCTTTGGCACATTTCAACGAAGCAACGCAAAGCGCAAGCGTCAGAGGCCGCCGCATCGGGTCCGGTATCGGCGTGAACGCAAGTTCCCCGCGCCTCGTTTCTTCCTTGTTGCCGATGGCGTCGGGATCAGCGGCTCACGTCCATCGGCAACAAGGGATTTCAACATCTGGATTTTGGCCGACCGATTGAACAGACGACGACGCAGACATGCTCACACATTCTGATGCCCGCAATCGAAGTCGTCGCAAACATCATCTGCCGGGTCTGATCAATGAGTACTGCGGTCTAAGCGTTTGTGATCCAATCACCGTCGTGCCATGATGCCTACGAATTAAGCATGAGACTCGTCGTGTACGTCGACAGCGCTCGCTTTCAACCAATCTTCGACGCCACCCGACGCGCCTCCAACCCGATGGAGGTTATCAATGCATCGCATGGGACTTGCCGCAGCGGTCGCGCTGCTCGCATCGACCACACTGGCCTCTCTAGCGGCCGACGCCGCCACGGTGGAGTGGCCGAGCTATAATCAAACACTGACGTCGGAGCGCTTTGCGCCTTTAGTCCAAATCGACCGACAAACGGTTGCGACGCTGAAGGTTCTCTGCACCTACGACACAAAACAGATGGGTGCATTCCAATCGGGCCTGGTTCAGGTGGAGGGCTCGCTCTACGCGACCACCGAACACGACACGATATCCATCGATCCTAACACTTGCCGCGAGAAATGGAGGGTCCACGAGGACTTCCAATCGAGCTATCTCGGCGCCGCGCGCGGTGTTGCCATTCTCGACGGACGACTGTTCAGGGGCGGCTCCGATGGCCGGGTGCGCGCTTACGACGCCAAAACCGGCAAAGCTCTATGGTCGACCCTGATCGCCGACCCGAAAGCGGGCGAGACCATTCCGGCATCGCCCATCGCCTGGAACGGGATGGTGTTCATCGGTAACGCCGGGGGCGACAACAAGGGCGTGAAAGGCCGGATGTATGGTCTCGACGCGGCCACGGGCCGGATCGTCTGGGAGTTCTACCTGGTGCCGAAGTCGCCCTCCGATCCGTCACGCGGTCCGGTCGCACCTGGCGCGCCGGCGTCGCAGGCCGCGAGCTGGAAGCCTGCGGCAGGGTTCGACGTGACCGGCGGGGCGACCTGGACATCCTACACACTCGATCCTGCGACCGGGCTTCTCTACGTTCCCGGTGGCAATCCGGGGCCGGACTTCGTCAAGGATTACCGGGAAGGTGACAACCTCTTCACCGGCTCGGTGGTGGTGCTGGATGCCAAGACCGGCGCGTATCAACGCCACACACAGTTGGTGCCCCGGGATTTCCATGACTGGGACGTGGCATCGGCCCCCGTCCTGTTCACCAGCAAGGCGGGCAAGCAGATGATGGCCGTGGCGCCCAAGAACGGGCGCCTGTACGGGGTGGACCTTTCGACTGGCGAGGTCGTCTACAGGGTCCCCGTCACAACCGTGGAGAACGAGCTTGCCACGCTCTCGCCTGAGGGGGTTCGCTTCTGCCCCGGCAGTCAGGGCGGCGCCGAGTGGAACGGGCCCGCCTATGACCCGATCAACGCGACGATCCTGACCGGCGAGGTGGACTGGTGCACGACGGTCCACACCGATCCCAAGGAGGCGATCCAGAGCGTCGCGCAAGGGCAGCCCTGGACCGGTTCCAAGGACGTGTTTGGGATCCAGGATGAAACCTCGCGTTGGGCCGGCTGGGTGACCGCATCGGATGCGGCTACCGGCGCGAAGAAATGGCAGTTCAAGACGCCCTTCCCGGTCTTGAGCGGGATGACGCCGACCGAGGGCGGCATCGTGTTGTTCGGAGACATGGGCGGCAATTTCTACGCCCTCGACTCCGCCACCGGTTCCAAGCTGTGGTCCATGGACCTGGGTGGAGCGATCGGCGGTGGTGTGGTGACCTACGACGCGGGCCAGGGACAAAGGGTCGCCGTCGTCGCAGGCATGACTTCTCCCATCTGGCCGACGCCGAAGGTCACGGGACGGATCGTCATCCTGGGCCTGAAGTGACCTGACGGGCGCCGAATTCTTCCGGCAGGCCAAGCTCCTTGCCGAGCACGCGGACTTCGTCCTTGAAGAGTTTGCCAGCTAACACTTAGGGATTGACCTAAGTGTTAGCTGTGCTTATAAACGCTCGCCGAATGGCCGCTCGAAGGCGTGATGCCCGGGGAGATCGCAGTGACACCAAAGATGGAGGGCGGCGCAGGACGACGCAGCGGCGGGGTGGCCAAACCGGCCGTCGTGGATCGCGTCTTTCGCGCGCTATCGGACCCGACCCGGCGCGATGTTTTGGAACGGCTCGCCTCGCGGTCAGCATCCGTGAGCGAGCTCGCAGCGTCCTACGACATGGCCCTGCCCTCGTTTGTGGAGCATCTCAGGGTGCTCGAAGGAAGCGGGCTCGTCCGGTCGCGCAAGATCGGCCGTGTACGAACCTATGAACTAGCCCCTGAGCAGATGAAGGTCGCGGAGGACTGGCTCGGGCGACAACGCAAGCTTTGGGAACGACGCCTCGACCAGCTCGACAGCTATTTGTTGAAATTGAAGCAGGAGGAATCCGAATGACATCGCCTATCATCAAGATCGACCCTGACCGGGATTTGGTGCTTGAGCGCGAGATCGACGTACCGGTCGAGCTCGTCTGGAAAGCCTGGACGATCCCCGAACATCTGCGCCAGTGGTTTGCGCCGAAGCCTTGGTCGATCACCTCGTGCGATCTGGATCTGCGTCCAGGCGGCGCGCTCAACTTCGTCATGCGGTCGCCGGATGGGCAAGAGTATCCGAACACGCAATGCTATCTCGAAGTCACGCCGCTTGAACGGCTGATCCTCACGGACACATTGCAGGGCGGTTACAGGCCGTCGGCCGAACCGTTCTTCACTGCGGTCCTGGAGTTCGCCAGAAACGGAGCCAGGACCCGGTACAAGGCCATAGCCATTCACGGTGACGGCGAAGCCCGAAAGAAACACGAGCAAATGGGCTTCCACGATGGCTGGGGCACCGTGCTCACCCAAATGGTGGAATACATCAAAGTCGGAGGAGTACGGCCCTAGCCCAGGACGTCGAGCGTCAAAGGACATTCAGCGCGCGGAAGGCCTATCCGCGAGCACGCTGAATGTCCGAATGGGCTGGACGGACGCCAGCTTGATCGAGGTCAATCTGTGAATTCTGCTTCCTGAACGCGCCCTTGATTTCGGCCACCGTCAAACCGGCGAGCGGCTCTGTAACGGCCAGGCGATAGGCCATGATGTCGGTGGAAGAGCTTCGAAAACGCGGGCGCGGTCTCATAGCCGACACGGGTCGCAATCCGTGCAATCCCCTCGTCGCTTGTTTCGAGCAGAAACGCAGCCTCCGACATCCGGCGTGCGATCAGGTAACGGTACATTGACTCGCCAACGAGCTTGGTGAAGCGTGCCGAAAATGCCGAACGACCAAGCCCCACTCTTTGCCCGAGGTCGCCAAGGGTCCAGGGCCGATCCGGTCGTTCGTGGATCAACTTGAGTGCTGGTCCTATGTGAGGGTCCGCCATTGCCCCCAGCCACCCGCCTTCTCCGGGACCGAGAGACTTGATCCAGCTTCGCAACACCTCGACGAAGAGCACTTCGGTCAGACGTGAGAGCGCGACACCTTGGCCGGGACGCTCAAGCGCCGCCTCGCTTACCATGCGCTGCAGAATCGCTTCGAGCCACCCGCCGTCCTCCATCGGCTTCAGGAGAAGCACGGGCGGAAGTAATTCCAGTACGCTGCCTCGTGAGGGCCGCGCCACGGTGAAATTGCCGCAAATCATTATCGACTGCGGCTGCGCGCTGCCGCCGTGACGAACGACGCCAAGACGTCCGGCCAGTCGATCAAGGTCGAGCACCGGTAACGGCTCCGTCTGGCTATCCGAATAAATCAAATGCGGCTCGCCACGTGTGACGACAACAAAGTCGCCCTCAGTCATGTGGATTTCTTGTCCCTCTTCGAGCACGAGGGTAGCTGAACCACGACTGAGATAATGGAACAGGGCGTAAGGGCGCGCTGGCAATGCCAGGTTCCATGGATGGCCGAGCTCGAAGTGGAATAGCAGAGTCCCACCGAGGCGGACGCGATCGAGCACTTGGGCGAGGATGTCCATCCTCTCAACATGACATGGTGGACGGTCAGACACAATATTCGGACGATTGGTCCCTAACGTCCGAGCCCTCCTCCGTACTACTCCTCTTGAGGCGATCCAACACGTTGCGGCAAGCAATTCGGCGAAATGGCAGATGGAAGAGCCGCGACGTTGCCGAAAATCATGCCCATTCCGCGCCCCTCATGGTCCTCATCTAAAAGGAGCAATCAATGCGAAATCTTCTACTCTCAGTCGCCACTGTCCTCATGGCCGGAGCAACAGTTGCCGCGCCCGCACAATCGGCCCAACTGCCCAAAGGGGCGGCTCGCAATGTCGTGCTCGTTCATGGCGCTTTCGTCGACCAGACGAGCTGGAAGCCCGTTGCCGATATCCTCACGAAAAAGGGCTACAACGTAACGCTCGTCGAAAATCCGCTCACCTCCCTCGCAGCGGATGTCGATGCCACCAAACAGGCGCTCGCGAAGCAGAACGGCAAAACCGTGCTCGTTGGCCACTCCTGGGGCGGCGTGGTCATCACGCAAGCAGGTGATGATCCCAAGGTCTCGGCGCTCGTCTACGTCTCCGCATTCGCGCCCGACGTGGGACAATCTCTGGCGACCTTAGCCAAGAGCGGTCCGGCGACTGAAGGCACTGCGGCGATTCATCCCGACGAAAAGGGCAACCTCTACATAGATCCCAAAGTGTTTCCTTCAGCCGTTGCGGCTGACCTTCCGCCGGAAATCGCCGAAGCTTTGGCAAACCATCAGCTTCCATTGAACCACACAGCGTTCGAAGCCCCGGTCGATACAGCCGCCTGGCGCGACAAGCCGACGCTCTATGTGATCAGCACAAAGGACAAGGTTGTCGCGCCCGAGGTCCAGAAGATGTTCGCAACCATGATGCATGCCCAGACGACGGAGGTCGCTGGCAGCCATGCCTCGCTCGTCGTCCATGCGAAGGAAGTCGCTGAGGCCATTGAAATGGCCGCGCTCGTTAAGTGACGATACTGCTCCCGGCACTTTCGTGCCGGGAGCACCCACGCGTACTCAGCGGACTATGGAATGCCTCGGACCGCGAACTGCATCGGCCCATCCAAGACATCGGAAGCAGCAGCGATATCCTTGAGCAAGGTCTCGGGACGGATCGTCATCCTGTGCCTAAAGTGACCTGCCGGCCGGGCAGCACGACGGCCCGCCCCTTATCCCCCCGCTCAATCGTTCGGGTGGGGCATAAGAGCTGCAATTACCGATCGAATTGCAGTGGCCTTCAAAAACGGCGCTACCGCTCCAGCGCCCCAATCATGTCCACCCGCGTCGCATGCCGGCCACCTTCGAACTGGGCAATCAGGAACGCATCCACTATATCAAGCGCCAGCCCTTCGCCCACCACGCGCACGCCGATCGACAGCATGTTGGCATCGTTGTGCTGGCGGATCATGCGGGCTGAGAATGTGTCGGCGCAGACGCCGCAACGAATGCCCTTCACCTTGTTGGCCGCCATCATGATGCCCTGGCCGGTGCCGCACAGGATGATGCCAAACCGGCAATCGCCCGAAGCGACGAGCCGCGCCGCCGCTTCGCCGTGCTCAGGATAGTGTGTGCTCACCGGCGTCATCGGTCCGATGTCGACCGCCACCCAACCGTTCGCCGCGATATGAGCGGCAATGGCCTGTCGGAGCTGAATGGCGGCGTGGTCGCTGGAAAGGACGATGCGGTTGCTGGCTGTCATGGAGAAGTCGTCTCGTTTCCCGAAGCAATTTGGCGGCTTGGCCGAGTTGGATCAACTCGCCCCCCTTATTCCCACTCGATCGTTCCCGGCGGCTTCGAGGTCACGTCGTAGACGACGCGATTGATGCCGCGGACTTCGTTGATGATGCGCGTGGAGACGTGGCTCAGGAAGTCGTGGCTGAACGGGTAGTAATCCGCCGTCATGCCATCGGTGGAGGTCACGGCGCGGAGCGCGCAGACATAGTCATAGGTGCGCTCGTCGCCCATCACGCCCACCGTGCGCACGGGAAGCAGCACGGCGAAGGCCTGCCAGATCTCGTTGTAGAGCCCGGCGTGGCGGATCTCTTCGAGATAGATCGTGTCGGCCTTGCGCAGAAGTTCGAGCTTCTCGCGCGTGATCTCGCCCGGCACGCGGATCGCCAGGCCCGGCCCCGGGAAAGGGTGACGACCGACGAATTCTTCCGGCAGGCCAAGCTCCTTGCCGAGCACGCGAACCTCGTCCTTGAAGAGTTCGCGCAGGGGCTCCACGAGCTTCATGTTCATGCGCTCGGGCAGGCCGCCGACATTGTGGTGGCTCTTGATGGTGACCGAAGGGCCGCCGGTGAAGGAGACGCTTTCGATCACGTCCGGATAGAGCGTGCCTTGCGCGAGGAAGCCGGCGCCGCCGATCTTCTTCGCTTCCGTCTCGAAGACGTCGATGAAGGTCGCGCCGATGATCTTGCGCTTCTGCTCCGGGTCGCTGACGCCTTCGAGCTTGCCGAGGAAGAGTTCGCCCGCATCCACATGCACGAGCGGGATGTTGTAGTGATGGCGGAAGAGGTTCACCACCTGCTCCGCCTCGCCCGCGCGCAGGAGGCCGGTATCGACGAAGACGCATTGCAGCTGGTCGCCGATCGCCTCATGCAGCAGCACCGCAACGACAGATGAGTCGACGCCGCCGGAAAGGCCGCAGATGACCTTGCCGGAACCGACCTGCTCGCGCACTTTCGCGATCTCATTCTCGCGGAAGGCGGCCATCGTCCAGTCGCCCTTGCAGCCGCAAATCACATGCGTGAAGTTGCGCAGCATATCGCGGCCGCGCGGCGTATGCGCGACTTCGGCATGGAACTGGATGCCGTAGAAATTGCGCGTCTCGTCGGCGATGGCGGCGAAAGGCGCGTTGCGGCTCACCGCCACGACCTTGAAGCCTTCCGGAATCGCGACGACGCGGTCGCCATGGCTCATCCAGACCGGCTCCTGCTCGTCGACGGTCAGCAGACCTTCGAAAAGCTTGCAATCCTCGGTGACGGTGATGACGGCACGGCCGAATTCGCGCTCTTCCGAGCTTTCAACCTTGCCGCCAAGCTGGGCGCACATGGTCTGCTCGCCGTAGCAGATGCCGAGAACGGGGAGGCCGCAGGTAAAAACCCAGTCGTCGGCGCGGGGTGAGCCAATGCCCGTCGTGCTTGCCGGGCTGCCGGAAAGGATGATGCCCTTCGGCTTGTAGGTTTCGAGCAGGCCTTGTGTCCGGTTGAAGGGGACGATCTCGCAATAGACGCCGCTTTCGCGAACACGCCGCGCGATGAGCTGCGTGACCTGGCTGCCAAAATCAATGATGAGAATACGATCGGTCATAATCAGCCTAGGGATGATTTGCGGGTGAAGTGGAATTGAGTGCGGCGGCAAGTTCCGTCGTCTGCGAACAGGTCGCGCAGGTGAGGCGGAGCAGTCTGAGCCTGTCCTTCGCCTCATCCGCCTTGCCATCGGCCAGATCGAGCCTGCCCGCGCCGAGAAGCGCGTCGGGTTCGGTCGGCTCGACCTCAAGGGCGAAGTGGAAATATTTGCGCGCGAGGTCGCGTTGGTTCTGCGACTGGTAGTAACGGCCGAGCTGCGCCAGCACACGAGCATTGGCGGGGTCGGCGACAATGGCCTCTTCAAGGAACCGCCGGGCGCGGGCCGCATCGCCGTCGGCAAGCGCCGCGATCCCCTTGTCGGCAAGGACGCGCGATGCCTGCTGCGAGGCCGCGTTGACCTGCGCGGCGGCCGGCAGCGCACTCGCAAGGAGCGGCGCCAGAATGCAGAGCGAGCGGAGGAAAACGGCCGTCATCCGTCGGGGCCTCGAAGGGGAATATGATCCGTTGGACCATCCCTGCCCGATTGCGTCAAGAGCCGTCCATCCACGCGTCATTTCATGTCTTTCGCTGCATGATGGCGACGAAAAACCCGTCCGTACCAGAGCGCGCGGGCGAAAGTCGCAGGCCGAGGCCGGGCGGCGCATTCAGCACAGGCAGGTCGTCGGGCCAGCGAGATTGCCAGGGCAACTGCACGAAGTCCTCACGCTGGCCGAGGAAGGCCGCAATACGGTCCTCGTTCTCGGACGGCAGCAGCGAACAGGTGACATAGACGAGCCGTCCGCCGGGGCGGACGAGCCGCGCGCCGCGAACCAGCACCTCGGCCTGTGTCACCCGATAGCTTTCCAGAAGTTCCGGCGTGAGCCGCCAGCGCGCATCGGGGCTGCGGCGCCAGGCGCCCGTGCCGCTGCAAGGCGCGTCGACCAGCACGCTGTCGGCCTTGCCTTCGAGATCGGGAAAATCCGCATCGGGCCCGCCAGGTAGGATATGCGGCTTGATGAAGCGCGTCTGGATGTTTCGGGTCCCCGCCCGCTGCGCGCGCGGCATCAGCCGCGCAAGGCGGCGGCGGTCCGTATCGCAAGCATGGATCTGTCCGCGATTACCCATGAGCGCCGCAAGCGCCAGCGACTTGCCGCCGCCGCCCGCGCAGAGATCGACAACCTGCTCGCCAGGAGCCGCACCCGCGACGAGGCAAGCAAGCTGCGAACCTTCGTCCTGCACTTCGACAAGGCCGTCGCGGAAGGTCGTGAGCCCGGTGATATTGGCGCGCCCCTTGAGGCGGAGGCCCCAGGGCGAAAGCGGGCAAGGCTCCGTCTCCACATTTTCTGCGGCAAGGGCTTCCATCGCCGCCTCGCGTGTGCCCTTCAGAAGGTTGACGCGCAGGTCGGTCGGCGCGCGTTCCATGAGCGCAGCCATTTCGGCTTCGAGATCGGCGCCAAAGGCGCGCTCGAATTCTGGGTGAAGCCATTCCGGATAGTTGAGACGCACGGAAGCAGGCGCATCTGCGGCCGGCAGCGCCGCGGCGCGGAGCGCTGCCGCCTCTTCGGGCGCAAGTGCGGCGGGTGCATGGCGCGCGCCATCCGCCAGCGCCATGGCGCCTGCATGCCCCGCCCCGTCGATGAGCGCGACAGCGCCCAGCGCGAGAAGGCGCGGCGTATCGGCGCCAAGCGCGGCGGCGAGTTCACCGCGATGGCGCAGCACGCTGTAGACGAGTTCGCTCACCGCCGCGCGATCCTTCGATCCCGCGAAGCGGCTCGCCCGCGCCCAGCCGTCGACCACGCGATCGGCGGGGTGCCTCGTCTCGGCGATGGTTGAAAGAATATCGATCGCCGCCTGAAGACGGGCCCCGGGGGTCATGTTTCCGCCTGACTGAAGTTAGCTGCCGACGCCGGGATAGTTCGGCGCCTCGCGCGTGATCGTGACGTCGTGGACGTGGCTCTCGCGAAGCGAGGCGGCCGAGATGCGCACAAACTGGGCACGCTCCTGGAAGTCCTTCACCGTCGCCGACCCTGTATAGCCCATGGAGGCGCGCAGGCCGCCGACGAGCTGGTGGATGACGTTGCCGACCGGGCCCTTGTAAGGCACTTGTCCTTCAATGCCTTCGGGGACGAGCTTCAGCGAATCCTTCACGTCCTGCTGGAAGTAACGGTCCGCCGAGCCGAGCGCCATGGCGCCCACCGAGCCCATGCCGCGATAGGCCTTGTAGCTGCGGCCCTGATAGAGGAAGACCTCGCCGGGGCTCTCTTCCGTGCCCGCAAAGAGCGAGCCGATCATGGCGCATTCGGCGCCCGCAGCGATCGCCTTGGCGAGATCGCCCGAGAACTTGATGCCGCCATCGGCGATGACTGGAACGTCGGCCTTTCGCGCCACTTCGACCACGTCGAGAATGGCGGTGAGCTGCGGCACGCCGATGCCCGCCACGATGCGCGTGGTGCAGATCGAGCCCGGCCCGATGCCGACCTTGACCGCGTCCGCGCCCGCATCGATCAGCGACTTGGCGCCGTCGCCCGTGGCGACGTTGCCCGCGATGACCTGAGTGGCGTTGGAAAGCTTCTTGATGCGCTCGACGGCTTCCGACACGCGGGCCGAATGCCCATGCGCCGTATCGACGACGATGACGTCGACGCCCGCGTCGATCAGCGCCTCGGTGCGGGCAAAGCCTTCGTCGCCCACCGTGGTCGCGGCGGCGACGCGCAGGCGGCCCTGATCGTCCTTCGCAGCGTTGGGATGCAGCTGCGCCTTCTCGATGTCCTTCACCGTGATGAGGCCGATGCAGTGATAGGCATCGTCCACGACGAGGAGCTTTTCAATGCGGTGCTTGTGGAGAAGGCGCTTGGCCTCATCCTGCTTCACGCCGTCCTTCACCGTGATGAGGTTCTCTTTCGTCATCAGGTTACGGACCGGCTCTCGCAGATTGGTTGCAAAGCGCACATCGCGATTGGTGAGGATGCCGGCAAGCTTGCCCGAGCCTTCGACCACCGGAATGCCGGTGATGCCGTGACGCTGCATCAGCGCGAAAGCGTCGGCCAGCGTCGCGTCCGGCTCGATCGTCACCGGGTTCACGACCATGCCCGATTCGAACTTCTTGACCATGCGGACATTCTCGGCCTGCTCTTCGGCCGACATGTTGCGATGGAGCACGCCGATGCCGCCCGCCTGCGCCATCGCGATGGCGAGGCGCCCTTCGGTGACCGTGTCCATGGCGGCGGAAATGAGCGGAATGCCAAGCGCAATAGAACGCGTCAGCCGCGTTTTGGTATTGGCCTGACTTGGAAGGATAGAAGAGGCCGCAGGCAGCAAGAGAACGTCATCAAACGTCAGTGCTTCGCGGATCATTCGCCAACCTCCTGCCCTGCAATTGCGGGCTAAATCCAGATCATGTGTTGGCGGTGGCTTCTACCATCGTTGCTCAAGAATGCAAAGGAAGATTGGGCGACAGGGGATTTCGGCGCGTTTTGACGCGTCTCGATCCCGGCCCCACGCCGCTCATCAGGAAGAAAGGCAGCTCACTCAGAGTCTACGCTTTGCTTTCGAAAGCCTTGAGCTAACACATACATTTCCGCCGAATCGGCGCGACTCGCGGCTGGCTTCACATGGCGTACGTTCCTGAAGTGCTGCTTGAGCATGGTCAAAAGCTCGCTCTCCGTTCCACCACGCAACACCTTGGCACAATAGGTGCCCCCCTCGGTCAGCACCTCTGTGGCGAACTGGGCTGCCGCCTCGCAAAGCGCCATGATCTTCAGATGATCGGTCTGGCGATGGCCCGTCGCATGGGCAGCCATGTCGGAAAGGACCACGTCCGCCTCGCCGCCCAGAATCTTCTTCACCTCGTCGTCAGCACCTTCGGACAGGAAATCGAGCTTCATGATGGTGGCGCCGGGCATGGGCTCCATGTCGAGGATATCGACGCCGATCACCCGCCCCTGCTTCTCGCCGCGCCCTTCGAGCGCCTTCACGCGCTCAACCGCGATCTGGCACCAGCCGCCGGGAGCGGCGCCCAGATCGACCACACGCCCGCCCGCCTTCAGGAAGTGAAACTTGTCATCCATCTCGGCAAGCTTGTAGGCCGCGCGCGAGCGGAAGCCTTCCTTCTTGGCGGCGTGAACATAGGGATCGTTGAGCTGACGCTGGAGCCAGAGCGTCGAGGATAGCGTACGCTTCTTCGCCGTCTTCACCCGAACCTTGAGGGCGCGCGGCGCGTTGCCCTTTGTCAGACCCTTTGTGGGCTTCTTGCCTGTCATGCGGACCGTTCTCCTGCGGCGGCGCGACGGGCGCCACGACGGCGGCGACGACGGCGGCGCGCGCGCGCCATATCTGCTTCCATGAGTGACAGAAGAATGCCCTCGCGCAAACCCCTGTCGGCGACCCTCAGCCTCTCGGCGGGCCAAGCAAGCGCGATGGCCTCGAAAATGGCGCAACCGGCAAGCACCAGGTCGGCCCGTTCGCGCCCCACGCAAGGATGCGCCGCGCGGGCCTGATAATCGAGCGCGAGGAGATCGCGCGTCACGCGATGAACGTCCTCCGGCGTGATCCAGATGCCGTCCACCCGGGCTCGGTCATAGCGTTCGAGGCCGAGATGGACGCCTGCAATGGTCGTCACCGTACCCGACGTGCCGAGAAGGTGGAAACTCTCCTCCCCGTCGGTGCCACGCGCCACCCGCAGCCGCGCGATGAATGGCGCAATGCGCTCGCTCACCTCGCTGACCATGCGATCATAGAGCTCTGGCGATATGTCGATGCCGCCATGACCCTCGGCCAGCGTGACGACACCGCAGGGAAGCGACGTCCAATCCTCGATATGGGGCCGGTCGCCCGATCCGCCGCCGCCTTGCTGACGGACCCAGATGAGTTCCGTCGAGCCGCCGCCAATGTCGAAGACCAGCGCCGACGAGCATTCGCGATCAAGCAGAGGCGCGCAGCCCGCGACGGCGAGTTTCGCCTCGTCCTCGTTCGAAACGATTTCGAGGTCGAGTCCCGTATCGCGCTTCACGCGTTCAATGAACTCCGTACCGTTCTCCGCCCGGCGGCAGGCTTCCGTCGCGATGAGCCGCGCCCGGGTGACGCCCCGGCGCTTCATCTTCTCGGCGCAGACCTTCAGCGCATCGGTGGCCCGGTTCATGGCCTCGTCGCTCAGGCGTCCGCTCGCCGTCAGCCCCTCGCCCAGGCGCACGATGCGTGAAAAGGCATCCACTACCTTGAAGCCCTCGCGCGAACGCCGCGCGATCAGCAGGCGGCAATTGTTCGTGCCGAGATCGAGGGCGCCATAGACCTGCTCGTCGCCGGGCCTCTGCGCGCGCTGCCCCTCGGGCCGACGTCCGCCACCATTGGGGCGCCCAGGCTTGCCCTGCTGCCCGGCTTGCGGGGAAGGCGCGGCGGGACGCTGGACGGGCCTTGCGGCCTGCTTGGCAGAATCAGACCTTGCCGGGTTCGCGGCGGCGTTGGGCACCGTATTTTGGCCCGCCTTTCCGCGACGCGCGCGACGACGCCTGCGCCCCTTGCGAGGGGCGCGCTCGGCAGAGGCGCTATCGGCAGCCGGAGACGAAACCGCAATACGGGCATCAGATGACGCCACGCTTTGTTCCGCCTGACCGGCCTGGGGCGCTGGAGGGACATGACCCTCGCCGCCCCGGTCACCTTCTGGGTGCACGGTCGACCTGATCCGGGGAGCTGCGAATGCCTGTAAAGGGCCGCGCTGCCAGCCGGACTCCTGTTCTTTCAGTTGAGGAGGAGTGTAACAGGTCGGCCCGACGCGTAAAGCCACCCTGCCCGCGACGTCGTAATATGCTAAATTATTTCAGGAAAGATTGGCTGGGGGACTAGGACCCGGGCGACTGCCAAAAAATCTAGTGATAACAAAAGCTTAACGGCACATTTTTTCTGTGTAGCACACCTGTGTGTCGCAATCGAGAGACATTCGCTGCGCCGCGCTTGGCGAGCGCTCAATGCCCAAGAGAATCTCGTCGCGACTCCGGAAATGTCTCCGGGCGAACGCCGCGTTAACTCGGAAATCTCCCGTTCGCGTCGGCGGCACGATGATCCTGACACCAAGTGCACGACACTGAACTGGCATCCCCAGAATCTTTTCGGTAAATCGGCGACCTTCTTGCTGCACTGCGTGGAAAGAGACAGCGCTTCGCCATCGTCATCAAGATATGGTGCCGAAAAGATTCATCAAGCAGCACAAGTAGCCGACAATTCGTCGTCGGGTATCACCAAGTGACGAAGCGCAAGCCCGATCCGCGGGGATTGCTGCTCGCTACCAAGGAGGCCGACGCATCTCCGAATGAGACGTACCACGTGGACGATCAGCCCGAGGACACCGAAGCGTCGCGCGCGACCAACGTGGTCGCGATCGGGATGACATGGGGTATCGCCAAGAAGACGGCATTGAAGGCGTCAAAGTCCGATCGGACATTCTAGCCGTCGACGAGCTGAAGGCCTTTAGGGACGCTTGCGCCTAGAGCTCAGTCCGCCGAAGGCGGATGACCCGAGAGCGATATTTACGCTTGGAATTCCGCCGCTGTGGCTTCGGCCGGCATTCTTCCCATCTGCATCGCCTGCCAGAGCGCATTGAGAGCAAACTGGATGTGGACGTCGTCCGTCGCCAAGGTTGCGAGATTGACACCGCTACAATACGTCTCTGCCGGTGAGCGCGGTGTCACTTCCCACCCATAGCTCGACCATAACACTGAACCCGCGCGTTGCGGGGTAGTTCGACTCGTTCGCCTCGGACGGGCGTGATCCCACGCCTGCATTGAGTTCGTGAGGTTCTCAAAGGCATTTGCAATAGCACAGGCGCGGTCGTTCACAGAAAATGCGGCGTCCGGGATGATAACGTTCTGGATGAGTGCAGTACACTGATCGGGATGGGCTACAGCGACGAGATCGGGGCAGTTGACTATGTGATAGATCGCGTCTGCTTGTTGGACGAGGGCTGCGAGAGAACGTGCTTCCGGCTTGGCGAGTGCGGCAAGGAGAACCACGTGGAGTGCCCCATCGCCAATCACTTCCAAAAATTCAGCCTGCTTAGCTGCGGTGGCATAACGCGCCTGTACCTGCCGGAAAAGCCCCACGGGCTCATTGTAGCCATACCGCTTCATGAACATGACACGGACGACGCGGCATGCGATCGAGGCGAGTGCGCCATCCGGCAGCCATCCTTCCTCGTTTCCTTTAGCGCCGAGCAAAATGGGAAAGGCCAAAGCTTGCACCAAGGTCGAGGCCGGGCATCCCTCGGCGAAACTTGGCTTGGCCAATTCGGACAGAAAATAATCGATCTGATAGCGCAAAGCCGCGAGCGCTTCGGCGTCGCGCCTTGGGCCCGGCGGTTCGCATGGATTGTCAGGCCCGTTCTTGGGCTCGTCGTCAGGCGCATATTTCTCGGGCTCGTCGGCGCTCCACCGCTCTTGAGAGAGCTCGATTTCAGGCTCGTCGTCCGTCGCAAACAGCAACCGCATCACGCCCTGGAGCGAAACGCCAGGCAGACCACCATGATCAGAGGCGTGCGAACTGCCCCTCGCGGTATGGTCATCCAAACTATAAGTCAGGTTAGATGGATCGACAGGGCCTGCCATTTTGACGGCAGCATCTGCGTCGGCCTCGGGTTGGGCAGTCCCGTTGCGCTCATTGGGTAAAGCCGAGAGGTCGGGCGTCTCGAAGTTCAGCAGGCTCGACGAGATCGCTTGGATCGCTGCCATGATGCGTTGCTCGCTCGCGCCACCGAAGCCCCGCCCCGAGAAGACCTCGTGGTTCGGATTGATGTCCCTGTCGCGTGCCGCATTCTCAATCGCGCGCTCGTTGTCGATCCAGCGCGGGGGCGTCAAAACGATGCCGGAGCTCGATGCAATCGCCATGGTGGCGAAGACGGGCTCGACGCCCAAAGACATCTCTTGCGAAAGACGCCCGACGAAGCGCGCGCGGGACGACTCCATGGCGACGCGAAAGACATCGTGCTTGGTTTCGATAATCAGCGTCGCCTCAACGCTCTCGGGCGGAGGCTCGACCACGGCTTCGATGGCACGTCCCGAAGCGCGGAGCCTGAGGCTGGTGATGCGATAGGAAGGGCCACCTTCTGCGTCGCCCGGCGGCTCCGTCGGCGCGACGGGCGCGTTCAGCACCTCTGTCGGCAACAGCTCTTCACCATTGAAGTCACTCAGGATCGGCGCGAAGGCGGCGCGTGCCGGCGCGTCGTAAACGGTGACCAACTCGACATTGCTGTTGTCACCATTCGCCAGCCACGCTGCCGCCGAACAGTTTGCCGACCCCATGATCGCGGCATCGCCCTCCGGCCCGGAGAACCAATAGAGTTTTGCGTGCACCCTGCGGGTCGAATCGCGCGCGACGAAACGGACTTCCATCGGAAGCTTGGCCAACTGCTTGGCATCGAACGATGCGAAGGACGGCGTGAGACAGATCGTCGCCTTCCTCACGCCGAAGGTGTCGTGCGCCCACCGAAGAAAGGCGCCGTTGACATCGGTCGATCCGGTAAAAATCTTGACGGTCGTAAAGTGCCTTCCTTCCCACCGGCGCGCCAACTGCGGCGCTAGTGGACGACGGGGCATTCCGAGAAGGATGGGGCTTTGCACAGCAGTGTCTGCGGCCGAGCCCAGCCAAGGGATCAATGAACGGACACTCTCGATTTGCGCATGAAAAGATTCGGAGCGCGTCATGGTCCCGACCGAGCGCAAGACATCGAGGAGCCATGCGCCGCTATCCTCCATACCCGGCCCGATCGACCAGGCCGTCGCGAGCTCGTGGTTTCCGCCCCATCCGGTATAGGTGAGATTGCCGGACCCCATCCAGATGCGGCCTCCTTCGGGTGAAAGCCGGGCGATCATCTTGGGATGGAAGAGGTTCGAGGCGCTGCTTTCGGCCAGGGTGTATTTGCGACCGATATAAAAGACTTGTCCGATACACCGCTTCATGGCTTCGGCGATCTCGCCCGCATCGGCCAGGATCAGGATTCGCCGGGTACCGCCCATGCTCAAATCGTCGAGCGCGATGCGCTCGAAGAACAAGGGGTCAAACGAATAGGTCAGGAAGATCGTGACGGGGTATCCGGGTTCCTGACAGAATTTTCGCGCGCTGATCATGAGCGTCTCAGCTCGGCGAGCGAGCGCTCCAGCGTCTGATCGCCAAGCTTGGTCAAGCCGTCTTTCGAAGTGAGATGGAGCTGGTCAAGCCAGTCGATCGCGACCGAGAGGCGCGACGCCGTGCGGCCGGGTCGGAAGCCGTTATTGCGCGACCAGGTTTCCGTATCGGCGATGAGCACCGAGACATCCTTGCCGCGCGGCGCCGAAAACCGCGCCCACGCCACGCGCAGATGCTGCTGCACGGTTCGCATGATGAGCTCGGCCATGACGTCCCGGTAAGTGCGATCCTGCTTGATAAATTCTGCGACCTTAGGGCGAATGACGTCCGCGATGCCGATCTGAAAGATTCCACCAGTCCCCGATAGATCGTGTCGCCCGCCGCCGGCAACCTCCTGCGGCGCCCGTTGCAGAGCGAGGCACCATGCGATGGGGAGCAACCCCACCGCCGCATCGTCCGTAGAGGCCGTATAATTGTAGAGGTCAGTCTCGGACAAGCCGCCCTCCCATCGCGCCAGCCCGTCCGCTACCGTCCGGCCTTTGCTGCACAGGTTTTGGACACGCTCGAAAACCGTGCGGAATGACAAACCTTCGATGGTCTCGCCTTTCTTCAAGATACGGAAGTGTCGCAAGGCATCGTCTTTCTGGCGCGCGGATGCGACGAGAGCCGCAATCACTTCGTTCGCCAGCGCCGGCGAGCTTCGGACGGCATGGTCGCGATCGACCTGACGCATCACGGCACCGAACACCGCCTCGTGACAAACCGCCAGGCAGTCGCGCACGAGATAAGCGAGCCAGCCATCGACAGTCGCGGCAAGGCAGCGCGGCAGTTCTTCAGGGGGATGCTGCGCCACCTCGAAAATGTCTTCTTCTTCAACAGAGGCTTCTTTCGTCTGCGCCAGCCACAACAGCAAGGCGTAGTTGCGCAGGCGTCGCCACTCGGCCGCATCGATCGGCTTGGACGGGATGACGGCATCGATCAGGATGTCGCGCTCGCCACGGGGGATGGGGGCGACCGCCAGAGATCCTGCCAGCGCTTGGAGCTCGGCGCGCGAAATTTTGTTTATGCGGGGGCTTTTCGCGAGGCGCGCACCGTAAACACTACCTTGAATGGCCTTGTCGAATTCTTTGGCGAGGGCCTCGCCACGCTGTTCGCTCAGTTTGGTGAGGCCGCTGTCGGCTTGCTTGGTGAGGTTCAGCTGCCGGCTGGAGACGACGTAAATGTTGAAGGCGATATTCTTCGCCAGTCTCTTGAGGTCGAGCCTCTTTTTGCCCGTATCGAGCTCCTTGTCGGCGCCGTCGGCGCCGACAAGCTGGATGATCGATCGGCTTGTCAAGCGATTGGCCATGACAAAGGCCGACTCTTGCGCGGCCGCGAAATCGAAAAAGGATGACCGCTCTTCAGGAAGCCTGGCTTGGGCGTAGCGCCAGACGATCCAGGAAATCACTGACATGTATCGTAGCCTGGGGGTGACGGTAGTGACGCCGTCGAACAGGGTGTTTCCGAGCGCTTGAACGGGCGCGCGAAGCCCCAAGAGATCGAGGCCTCCTGTTTTGTCTGCTTCGAAAGAAACCCAATCGGGTACCGGTACTCTCATCCTTGTACGCCCCCTGAAGCCAGTGTATCGAGCAGCGCGGTAACGGCAAACGTCCGAGAAGGAAGTGGCCCGAGGGGCTCGCGCGGCGCCACTACCGCAGGCGCTCCGCGGCGGAAGAGTCGAGGTCGTATTCCCAAAGCTCAACGCTGGCCGGCACGAGATGGCCGTGTGTTTTGAGGTAATAGGTCGCGAGGCTCTGCTCTCGACGTGTGTGCTTGAGGACAAAAAATATCTTCCGGTAAGAGTCTGGTGCGATGTGAAAATAGTACATCGCCTCGTTCCAAACCGTCATCTTCGCGCTGGGCATGTTGCCGCCTTGCGTCCATGTGTGCGACTTGCACTCGACCAGGACAGGCGGGTTCTCGCTGCCGAGATCGAAGCGATGCGGTTTTTTTGCGTCGCCGACGCCTACCGACACCGAAAAATTCTTGGTCAGGACAATGCCCTGTTTGCCAAAAAAATCGTGCGCGGCAATCTCGAAGTCATTTCCAGCTTTCGTGTTACTGGTGGCGCCGAGTCTCTGAAAGTTATTGATGTTCATTAACTGGCTTCCATGATTTCATTTGGCACCAATAAGCGTCTCCGACGCACCAACCCCTCAGACTGTCTCGTTGCCCTCCAAAGTCCTACTTAGGTTTGCCCCCCTACCGGACGAGACTTTCTAGAAACACCTCGGGTTCCGGCAATTCGTATACGTCCTCAATGACCCTCACGTCGACGATGTGAGCGGGGATCACTGGTGTCCGCACCAAGAAGGCGGACCGGAAGTGAGTTCCGTACCGCCCGGCGATGACGATCTTGTTGGCTGCATGAGCAAGAACGACTGCGCCGTCCTGTACAGCGAGATCGCAGAGCGCAATTCGCTCCTGAGTGTCGACGACGCCCCATGCGCGATCAGCGTATCTGAGGATCGCTGGTCCGAACAGTCGTTCCAGAAGCTCACGGGCACGGGTGGCATCACTCATCTGGAAGGTCGTGTACAAGAAGTCTCTGCCGTCCACGATCACGTTGGATAACTCGGCATCGAAAGAGATGAGGATCGGCGTTTGGTTTTCGCCGGACTTGTTATGCCTACACGCATAGTAGAGTGCGCCGTGTTCGTCCGCGCAAGCGCACACCCACGAAGATCCCGGGTTGTCCGCCGTCGGCTTTGTGTTGGCTGTAGTCACTTTGGGCTTGCTCCAGATCGCTTCGATCGATCCCCTCAAGTCCGGCGCCGACATTCTCCAATTGCCGTCGCTGGGTAGCAATCCTTGCGTCCGTATCTTATTAATCACCGCCGGCGCCAACCGGCTCGGGACAGCAATACCCCTATAGAAGCGCATCATATTCTATGGAGCTCCACTTTCTAGACGAGGAAGTCCGGAGCGAGGATGATTCGCTCCGGACGATGACGCGATGAGGTCAGGCGGATTTCCTTTTGGGTAACGCAATGACATTCGTGCCGGCGTGGCCATCACCATCACCGTCACCATTCTCCTGCGAGACTTTACGAAGCGAGCGGATCACCGACTGCTCCCACAGGCTTTCCAGCACCTCCTCGAGCGTGTCCTTCAGTTTGCTCTGCGCGCCAAACCATTTTTCAAGGTGGTCGGCGACACGGTGCTTGAACCCGGGCCCCTGACCCCATTCAGCGACGCAAATCGGCCAAACCGTCGCCTGCGTCAGCGGTTCGCGATAGACTTCTACCGCGGCCCGCTGAGCGGCCTCCAAGAAGGAAGCCCGCGCGGATTTGGCGGACACCGCGATTTGCGCGATGGTCTTTAGCGCCAACCGCAGGTCGCCATCGGCCTTGAGCGAATTGACGAAGGCGTCAAATCCGTTGAACCAGGCATCGCTGCGCAGTTTTGCATCCCGAGCCGCGCCGACGCCGATCAAGTGGGTGATGTTGAGGCCCGCATACTCGCCCTTGCGCCTTGTGGCGGCCCAGAGGGTTGACGCGTAGCGGACGCCCCTGACGGTACTCAGGGCTTCGGCATAGGCAAGCTTCTCGCGGGCTCCGAGGCGCCGATTGCCATCAAGAAAGGTCGTGAGCCGGTTTGCCACCTCCTCGATCGCGGCATTGAGGGCTTCGGCCTCGTGGTTCTCGATGATGTCCTGTACGGCGGCGCACAGGTCGAACAGGCGAGCCTCGACAGCCTTGCGCATCCGCGAAATCTGCCTAAACAGGTCTTCGCGGATTTGCTCTGGCGTATCCGCCTCGACGTTGAAGAATATCATCGGAACGCCGTTCAGGCCCTCGGCGCGGAGTTCGCCATCGACCTGGATGCGCTTGAACTCATACCCTTCGGCATCTGTCAGCGCCGCTTCGCCGGCATCGTCTTTCATGGCACGCGCCTCACCCGCGCGCGGGAGTGCGAGCACCGAAACCTTGCCGCTGTCGAGCGTCTCCGAGAACGTCTGGCGCATGTGCTGCAAGAGCAGGCGCGTACTTGTTCCCGGCGCATCGTTGAAGCGCGAGCAGAAGATGATGGTCGTGCGCGGGTCCTTCAGCCTTGCGTCGAGGTCCTCGCGGACGGCAACGTCATCGACACCCTTGGTATCGATGACGGAAATCGTGAACTCGCCGAACGTGCGCCCGAAATCCGGGATGATCAGATCGATGCTGCGCGGCAGTGAAACATCCTTCAGTCGGCCGTTATTCACCGCCTTGAAGGTTTCGGTGACCCACTCCATCGGGTTTTTGCGGGTTGCGCTGTCGTACCAGATCTCGCGGCTGGTTCGGGCATCGATGGCCATGAGGCCAAGAATGCGCGTCCTGAACTCCTCTTCGGTGCCGCATGAGCGCGCAAGATCGATGACCGGATCGTGCCAGGTCACCTTGCCCTCAAGCGTTTCGCGGCGGCGATTGAGGCCCGCCATGTTGCGGATCGCGCGGTCGGCTTCGCGGCTGACGCTCAGCGTCTCGCCGTTGTCGCGCTTGTCACCGCTGAGCCCCAGCCACTTGGCTGTGCAGAAATCCGAGACGAGATCACGCAATTCGGTTTCAGTCGTTGGCACGATTGAAATTCCGAACTCGGGGCCGCGCTTGATGTGCACTTCGCAGATCGTCGTGCCGCCGCCACCCGTTTCCAGTATCGGCCGGTTGATCGGCTTGTCAGAGAGGGCGGCTGGAACGAGCAAGTCGAAGATGAAGCTGATCGCGGTGGATTTTCCGACGCCCATGTCGCCAACGAACGCGAGGTTGTGGTCAAGGCGCGTCAGGAAGGTCGAAGCACGGAGCATTGCTTCCCGATGCCGTTCTATCTGGCGGCGCAACGGCCAGGGGCGCTCCTCGCCCTCGAGGAACTGAGAGATTTTTCCCAGCGTCTCCTCAGCGATTTCAAGACACGCCAACTCCGGATTCCAAAAGGACGGCGGTTCGATCTGCATCCACTGCCGAGCGGCGTAGGCCTTGAAGTCGGCCGCGCGCTTCGAGCCGAGCTGCAAAAGGGCATCGAGCAGCTTGTCGGATTCCGCCTGGGATGGTGCTTCGCCCTTCTCGATGCGGGAGATGCGGCTTTGATCGACGCCCGCCTGTCCGGCGAGTGCAGCTTGGGTCACACCAATTTCCGCGCGGAACCGGGCGTAAGGAGAGGATGAAAAAATGGGCGACATGCGCAACCTCCATTGCAAGTAATTATGCATATATGCAAGCGCTAATGCGGTTGTCAATGACCATCCGTCGTCAGGGCCTATTAGACAGGACTCCGGAACTGCGTGAAAAATTCGAAAGTTGGGGTTAGGGGACTAACAGCCATGCAGCATTCAGACTTTGAACCAGCTTGCGGCATAGTCCGTCCGGCATTGCTCCACCTAACGATCTTTCCGCCCGAAGCGAGGTTCTCGCCATAAGCTCGCAATTTCAAATTTTGAAACAGGTTTCCGCGTTCAAAGACCAAGAGGAAGCGGTCTGGGCAAACAGCCATTCGGAGTTTCTCGACATCCTCGGAGACGGCGCGACGCGGAACACGCGTGCCGTGAAGACAAAATTTTCCCAACAGGGGATCAGAGCCGCACCATGATAATGCGCTCTCGGGGTGGGCTAGATGACGGACCGAAGACAAATTTGATTGCAGCATCGACAAACCAAATCCATCAGGTCGGCCGCCATAGGCGGAAACATCTGTAGACGGCTGATGTCGCTCGCTTCTCCCGTCGTCCTAAAATGCGATGAATATCGCGCAGAGGAATCGCATTCGGGCACGCACAGCGATGAAGCATTGAACCCAAATCGAATTGAGCAAGTCGCATGGTGCGATTTGTCTCACTTCGAAAGGCGTTCCCAATGTTTACGAAGAACCAGATTCTCGATGCCGGCTATACGCACCAGGAGTACGAAGCCGCAACCCGTTACATCCGCCGCCAAGCCCAGGAGGAGTGGCCCAAAGGAGTCTTTGACCGGGCGGGGAGGTTCTTTCTTGCCGAAAACCTCACGTGCTGTTGCGTCAGGACGCCGTCGCGGGCTCATCCCTACTCGGAGCTTAAGCACGGCTGCTCGATCGTCCATGTCGCGCAGCTTGAGGGGGCCGATCTGAAGGCGGTTCGCAGGCTCGTCAGCCTTCTCAAGCGCGGCGCGACCATGAGTTGCCCTGTCGAGCTGCAGAAGCTGCTCTCCAAGAACGGCCCGCCGAAGAGGTCGGCCGCTGCGGCCGCGATGCCCGATGCTACTCCGCCCGCTTCTTCGAAGGGCGGCGAGCAGAACTCCGACGATTCGGATCCGTCTACGGAATAGGCAACAGTGGCGGCATGCCCCTTTTGAACGAAGGCCGACGCTCCCATGTCGCCAGAACCGAGCGCCTTGGCGCTTGATACCGGGGATCGCGTGGTCGCTCAGATCGGGCTCACGCCTTCTCCGGTTTTTCGGTCCCGAAGCAATCCCCCATACTTTCCGCGCGGCTTGTTGGATTGACGCCGTATACGATCGCTGGTTGGGCTGGCAAAATATCGTTTCGTGTACCAATATGAATTATGTCACAACTCGAGATGCTGTAACCGCTTCTGGGGCAAGTCCTAGCCAGTGGCGTCTTCATGAAGTTTGGGCTTGGCGGAGGGCACGCCTCTTGTCGGCGCCGGTCGAACAGGAGGGGTAATTGCCACGGATATTTGACAACATTGAAACCGACCTACTTCCTGCGCTACGTCAGACCCTTCAAGTTTCGTCACGTGGCGATTTTTGCGTAGGCTATTTCAACCTCCGGGGCTGGAAGTCGATTGATGATCTGATTTCCGCATGGCCTGGCGGTGACGGCAACCAGTGTCGCCTGCTAGTCGGGATGCAGCGTCTCCCGCAAGATGAATTGCGGCTCGGATTGGGCACCGGCAACGAAGAACAGCCTCTCGACAACCAAACTGCGCTTCGTCTCAAAAGGAAGTTGGCGGAAGATTTCCGCGTTCAGCTGACATTGGGCATGCCAAACAACGCTGACGAGGCCGGTTTGCGCCGTCTTGCCGGCCAGCTGAAAACTAAACGGGTTACAGTTCGACTTTTCCTGAAACATCCTCTGCATGCGAAGCTCTATCTTCTTTTCAGACCAGACCCAAACAACCCCATCACGGGCTTTTTAGGTAGCAGCAATCTTACCCTCTCTGGGCTGTCCAGGCAGGGCGAACTGAACGTCGATGTGCTCGATCAGGACGCCACGACGAAGCTCGCAAAGTGGTTCGAGGATCGGTGGTCTGACCGTTGGTGCGTCGACATCACCGACGAACTCGTCGAGGTCATTGAGGAGTGTTGGGCGCGAGAGGAACCTCTCGATCCCTATATGATCTACGTCAAGATGGCCTACCATCTTGCCCAGGAAGCGCGAGCCGGCCTAAACGAATTCCGTATTCCGCCGGAGTTCGGAAAGAGATTATTCGCCTATCAAGAGGCTGCCGTAAAAATCGCAGCTCATCACCTCAATAAGCGGGGTGGCGTCCTGATTGGCGATGTCGTTGGCCTTGGCAAGACCTTGATGGCTACGGCGCTCGCGAAAATTTTTCAGGATGATCACTTTACCGAGACCTTGATCATCTGCCCCAAGAATCTTGTAAAAATGTGGGAAGACTATGTTTCCGAGTACCGGCTGATCGCAAAGGTCCTTTCAGTGACGCGTGTGACGCAAGAACTGCCGAAGCTTCGTCGCTATCGGGTCGTCCTTATCGATGAAAGCCACAACCTGCGGAACCGGGAAGGGCGCAGATATCGGGCGATTCAGGAATACCTCACGGAAAATGAAAGCCGCTGCATCCTCCTTTCGGCGACTCCATACAACAAGACCTATGGCGACCTTTCAAATCAGTTGCGTCTGTTTGTCCCGGAGGATCGTGACATTGGCGTCAGACCCGAGCGACTGCTTCATGATATTGGCGAAACTGAGTTCATACGGCGCCATCAGTGTTCCGTTCGTTCCCTCGCCGCGTTTGAGAAGAGCACCTATGCGGATGACTGGCGTGAATTGATGCGCCTGTACATGGTTCGGCGCACGCGCACGTTCATTCAGGACAACTATGCCCAGACAGATCCGATGAATGGCCGGCGGTTCCTAACGTTCGAAGACGGATCCCGGTCCTATTTCCCCGAGCGTGTACCGCGCACACTTCGCTTTAAGATCAACGACAAGGACGCCAGCGATCAGTATGCGAGCCTCTATGCTGCGCCGGTCGTCGATGCAATTAATCAGATGCACCTACCGCGATACGGCTTGGGAAATTATGTCGCAGCCAATCCCCACAAGCCGCCGACGCAAAATGAGTCTAAACAACTCGATGATCTCTCGCGGGCTGGCAAACGTCTTATGGGCTTCTGCCGGACAAATCTGTTTAAGCGTCTTGAAAGCAGCGGCGAGGCCTTCCAGCAATCGCTAGAGCGCCACATTCTTCGAAATTACATCTTCCTGCACGCGATTGAGAATGGGCTACCGCTTCCGCTCGGCGCACAGGATGCCGGGCTTTTGGACACGGCAAACTACGACGAAGACGTCGACGATCCGAGCGCCGACGCTGAACTGTTTTCGGACGACGACGACGAGAATACGCAGGATGCAGAAACACTCGACCTGCTCAGCGACGCTGAATTTCGTAGTCGCGCTGCAGAGACGTATGAAATCTATTCAGATCAATTTGAGCGGCGGTTCAAGTGGGTGAGGCCCGACTTGTTCGTTTCTCAGTTGAAAGAAGATCTCCTATCCGACAGCGCGCGTCTGATGCAGATCCTCAATGATTGTGGGCAATGGGATCATGCGAGGGACACCAAGCTCGCCGCTTTGGTCGATTTGCTGACCAAGAAGCATCCAAAAGAGAAGGTGCTAATTTTCTCGCAGTTTGCCGACACCGTTCGATATCTTGAGAAGAGGCTCCGCGGCATGGGGCTTAATGCCATGGGGGCGGTTTCCGGCGCAACATCAGACCCGACCAGTTTTGCCTGGCGCTTCAGCCCAGCCAGCAATAATAAGCGCAACCTGGTCAAGCCTGAAGAAGAGCTACGCGTCCTGATCGCGACCGATGTTCTCAGTGAAGGGCAGAATCTTCAGGATGGCGCCATTATCGTCAATTACGATTTGCCGTGGGCGATCATCCGACTTATCCAGCGTGCAGGTCGTGTTGACCGTATCGGGCAGAAGGCGGAGAAGATTCTCTGTTATTCGTTTCTGCCCGCCGATGGCGTAGAACGCCTGATTCAGTTGCGGTCGCGGGTGCGTCAGCGTCTTAAGGAGAACGCCGAGGTTGTCGGCACAGACGAAGCCTTTTTTGAGGACGAGGGTGAACGTCGGGAACTTGCTGATCTCTACAACGAGAATGCTGGTATCCTTGATGGTGAGGCAGACACTGAGGTGGATCTAGCCTCCTATGCCTATCAGATATGGAAGAACGCAACCGACGCTAACCCGACCTTGCAAAAAGTTATCCCGGAGCTTCCGTCGGTGGTCTATTCCACTAAGGCCTACACCCCTCAGGATGGGCGTCCGGGCGGCGCGCTGGTCTATTTGCGTACTGCGCAGGGTAACGACGCTCTCGCTTGGGTGGACAAGGATGGTGCAAGCGTCACCCAATCGCAATTCGAAATTCTGAAAGCCGCCGCTTGCGAGCCGGACACACAAGTTTTGGCCCGGCAGGAAGAGCACCACGCCATGGTGGCGAGGGGTGTCGAACATATCGCCGCCGAGGAAAAACAAGTCGGCGGGCAACTCGGCCGCCCTTCCGGCGCGCGTTTTCGAACCTATGAGCGGCTCAAGCGCCACGCCGACAAGGTGAAAGGCACGCTGTTCGATCTGCCAGAGCTTGGGAAAGCCATCGAAGAGATCTACCGATACCCGCTGCGCCCATCGGCGACCGATACATTGAACCGCCAGATGAAGACAGGCATTGGCGATGACAAGTTGGCCGAGCTTGTTTTGGCGCTGCGCGAGGAGGATCGGCTTTGCCAGATCCAGGACGAAGAACACTCCGGCGCGCCGCATATCATCTGCTCGCTTGGGCTGGCGCGCCCGACGGCGTGACGAAAGGGATAGGGGATGGATTTTAACGCCGGTAACGCAAAGAAGCGGCTGGAGCAGTTCGACTTCGCCAAGCTCTTTACCGAGGAGTTAGGCTGGGACCGGCATGGCGCCACGCTTGCTGTGCCTGTTAGCGGCGTGAACTACACACTCCAGGCGGTCGCAGAGAAGCGCGGTATGGTCGCTTGGATCTGCGAGGCTCCAGCTGGGGAGAAAATCCCTCCTCGTGCAACGCGCAGGAAGATCGAAACTCAGGTCGCCAAAACGACGCTTGAGCACCTAGTCATCTTCACGGACGGTAATCGCGCCGAACAAATCTGGTGCTGGGCACGGCGCGAAGCCGGCAAGCCAGCGTCGGTGCCGGAACACTTCTGGTATTCCTCATCGGGAAACCGTGGCTTCCTGCAAAAGCTTGAAGCAATTGCGTTCTCACTCTCAGAAGAAAGCGCGCTGACGCTTGTCGACGTTACGGCGCGCGCTCGCGCCGCCTTCGACGTTGAGCGCGTCACGAAGCGCTTCTACGATCAGTTCAAGGCTGAGCATAAAGCCTTCCTAGGTTTCATAAGCGGTATCACTGAGGTGGCGGACCAAGAGTGGTACGCTTCGCTTATGCTCAATCGGCTGATGTTCATCTATTTCATGCAGCGGAAGGGCTTCCTCAACGGCGAGCGGGACTATCTCCGCGACCGGCTCGCCCTGTGTCAGAAGGAAAAGGGCCAGGACAAATTCTATTCCTTCTATCGCTACTTCCTGTTGCGTCTCTTCCATGAAGGACTCGGCGGAAAGGCACGCAATGCGGAACTCGACAAGCTGCTTGGCCGCATTCCCTATCTGAACGGCGGTCTGTTCGAAAAGCACCCGATTGAGGAGCGCTGCCCCGCCATCAAGATTCCCGACGAGGCCTTCACGCGCATCTTTGCCTATTTTGACCACTACCAGTGGCATCTCGACGAGCGGCCGCTGCGTAACGACAATGAGATCAACCCCGACGTTCTCGGCTACATCTTCGAGAAGTACATCAACCAGAAGCAAATGGGCGCCTACTACACGAAGGAGGACATTACTGAATACATCTCGAAGAACACGGTGATCCCCTTCCTGTTTGATGCCGCCAAAGCCAAGTGCAAGGTCGCCTTCGAAAATCCAGGCGGGCCGACGATCTGGGATCACCTGCGCGACGATCCCGACCGCTACATCTATGCTGCCGTGAAGCACGGTGCTGAGCATCCGCTGCCAGATGACATTGCGGCGGGCGTCGAAGATATCTCCGCCCGCATGCGGTGGAACCAGAAGGCCCCGGAACAGTTCGGCCTGCCAACGGAGATCTGGCGTGAGCTCGTGGCACGGCGCACCCGCTATTTTGAAGTCCACGCAAAATTGGCGGCGGGCGAAGTCCGTGAGATCAATGATCTCATCACGCTCAATCTCGATATCCGGCAATTTGCTCAGGACGTGATCGAACGCTGCGAAGGCCCAGACCTGCTGCGCGCCTTCTGGAAGGCGATAGAGAACGTCACGGTTCTCGATCCCACCTGCGGCTCCGGCGCGTTCCTGTTCGCCGCCCTCAACATCCTCGAGCCGCTCTACGAGACATGCCTCGACCGGATGGAGGCCTTCGTATCCGATCTGGAGCGCTCGGGCGAAGGCAAAGCGCCGAAGAAATTTGAGGACTTCAGAACAACG
>Ga0255338_1001879_pt1 | contig 35585 bp, 29 predicted proteins | sample MeOH1_35cm_T4_19_FD_203715 | JGI IMG/M metagenome (GOLD analysis project Ga0255338, IMG submission 203715) | Sandy soil microbial communities from University of British Columbia, Vancouver, Canada - MeOH1_35cm_T4_195 | ecosystem: Engineered > Artificial ecosystem > Sand microcosm > Unclassified ...
GAGGTGGTCGGCAGCTCCCGCACGCTGTTGAACGGCGCCACGGAAATCGCCGGGCAACGCGCCGCGCTGATCGTCGCCAACCCGAACGGCATCTCCGTCGATGGCGGCAGCGTGCTGAACGCCTCCCGCGTCACGCTGACCACGGGTACCCCGACGCTTACCAGTGGCGGCTCCGTGTCCGGCTTCGTGGTGGCCGGCGGCGACATCGCCATCGGCGGCGGGGGGTTCGACGCCAGCACGGTGGACAAGGTCGAGCTGCTGTCGCGCTCCATGAAGATCGATGCGGCAGTCAGCGCCAAGGACCTGATCCGCGCCGTGGCAGGCCGCAACGATCTCGCTTATGACGGCGAGCGCATCGATGCCGTGCCGACCAAGGGGACCGATATTGTGCCCGTGCATGCGATCGACGTGGCTGCGCTTGGCGGCATGTACGCCAACGCCATTTCGCTGCGAAGCACCGAAGGCGGCGCCGGCGTGAACATTGCAGGCAAGGTGCAAGCGCTCACGGGCGACCTGATGATCGAGAAGACTGGCCAGTTCGGCGCATCGATCGTTGTGGACGGTGTGAAGGCCGGCGGTGAGACGGCCGGCAACGCCATCCCGCCTGGCTTTGTGGTAGCCGAGAAGACCACCGAGGACAAGATCAGCATACGGTCCGGCGCGCAACTGCTCGCGGCAGGCACCACCGACATCCGCTCGACCAGCATGGACAACGCCGGCGCGATCAGCGGCGCATCCGGCGTCTCGCTCCGGGTGGCGGCGCTGACCAATGACGGGACCATCGCGTCGGACGGTAACGTCACGCTGGACATAGGCGCGCTGCGCAACGCAAAGACAATCAAGGCCGGCGGCGAACTGTCGGCCAAGATTACCAGCCTCTCCAATGCCGCGGGCGGCACCATGGAATCGGAGCAGGACCTGTCGGTAGCCGCCGCAGCCCTGACCAACGATGGCATTGTCCGCTCCAACGCCGGGAACCTCAGCGTAGACGCCAAAACCACGACTAACATGGGGACGCTCAGCAGCGTGACTGGCGCCACCAAGGTGAAGACGACGACGTTTACGAACGCCGGCAAGATCACCGCGAGCCAGGACCTTTCGGTCAATACGACGACCGGATTTAACAATGGCACACTGTCCAGCGAGCGCGGCAACGTCGATGTCACCAGCGTCACGTTCACCAACCTCGACCGCTTGTCCGCCAAGCAGGGCGCGGTGAAGGTGCAGTCGAAGGTCTACACCAACTCCGGGACCATTGAGCAGGCCGAAGTCGTGGCGCAGGTCAAGCCTGTGGAGCCGGCCAAGCCCGTAAAGCCGGCCAAGCCTGTGGAGCAGATCAAGCCCGTGGAGCAAGCCAAACCCGTGCAGGTCTGGCCCGGCCAGCAAGTCTGGCCTGCGCAGCAGGTCTGGCCGGTGCAGCAGGCCAAGCCCGCGCAGATCTGGCCCGTGCAGCAGGTCTGGCCCGTGCAGGCGCCCATAGTCAACCCGTGGTGGCAAACGACGTCCACCAGCCGGAATATGAATACGCGCTGGTACTGATGCGCTGAAGACATCCCGCCGCCTCGTGCGGCGTGGATGAGTCAAGGCGGGGCGGGCGCCTTCCCGGCGCCCGCCTTTGAGGTCCTCTTCCGGTTTTTTCCGGGCTCTCCGCTCGTTACAGCGAACCCCGTGTAGCGAAGCGCTCCGAAGGGCCCGCGCAAGTTCGTGTGACGAATTTTCTCTGATTTTCTCCATGGCACAATCGCCGGCGAAAGCAGAATCTGTCATGACGGCACCCGCCAGGGTGAGCAACGCCAGATGCGTGATATCGAATCTACCTGGTACTACCCGCATCGCACTAGCCGTCTCCCTTGTCGCCGCTGCAACATGCGCCTCAGCCGGTTCCGCCTTCAGGCAGCCCTGGAACCCGAAGGAAACGCTTGAGTACACCACTTGTGGATGCGCGGAAGCCTGTTGGATCGCAACAATCGAAGACCGCCGGACTCAGAACTTTTGATCCACGCAGCCTTCCCCCGAGCTCGGTGAATACGAAAAAAACCCAGGCTGTCACGGGGAGAACAGCCTGGGGCGCGATTGGGGTAGGAGGGGGTCACCCACTATGCAAAGGTAGATCGGCACACGCGGGCATGCCGATCGACAAAGTCTAACGAGGTTTTATCTTGCAGGAAATCGGATTAGTCCGAAATTGCAGGAGGCATATCGGATTAGTCTGAAATTGCAGGAGGCATTTGCGAATATTCAGCTAAGACGCGCTGATGGCCCTGCAACGGGACGCTCGCTTCGACGTGCTCAGGCGGCAAGGGTCTGAGTCCTTCCGAAGCCTTCCGGCTGCCGATACCCGCACAGGGCTTGGGACTGAACTCACCAGGTGTACCGGTAGCCCATGCTGAGCATCCAGGGTTGCTCCAGCCTGGCGCCACTTGCGTACTCGTAGTCGGCGTACAGGCGGTGGTTCGTGCCCAGTGACGCGGCAGTGACCGGGTTGCCGCCGCGTCCCCTACGGGTTCGGTTCGGAAAGAACCGAGACAAGTTCCCGATCGCTGTGACTCAGCGCTATCGACAAGCCCGCGATCTACGGCAACATCCCGCTGCCGCACCTGGCCGGGCTGGCGTCGGTGGCGCCCCTCACGGACCTGCTGATGGTGGGCGGACTGACCCGCGCGGTGATGTGTGTGGTGGTGGTGGTGGTGGTGTGGGAGAGCGTGTCGCGGCGGCGCGGCCGGCACGCAAGGGCGCACGGGAAGAGCGCGGCCTGGGCGGAGCACGCCCAGGCCGCGCCTGCGGCGCTCAGTGCTCGAACATGATCACCGAGCGCGCCAGTTCGCCACGGCGCAGTTCATCGAAGGCTTCGTTGATGCTTTCCAGCGGCATGCGGCGCGAGATCAGTTCGTCGAGCTTGAGCTTGCCCGACAGGTAGAAATCCACCAGGCGCGGCATATCCACCGGGAAGCGGTTGGAGCCCATCATCGAGCCCTGGATGCGCTTCTCGGCCAGGAAGTCGGTGCCCTTGATCTCGATCTTCACGCCCGGCGCGATCATGCCGATCACCGTGGCGGTGCCGCCGCGGCGCAGCATGGAGAAGGCCTGCTCGGCGGTCTGCTTCAGGCCGATGGCTTCGAAGGCGTGATGCACGCCGCCGCGCGTGAGTTCGCGCACCGCTTCCACCGCGTCCACGTCGGCGGCGTTGATCACATCGGTTGCCCCGAATTTTCTGGCCAGCTCCAGCTTGCCGGGCACGCGGTCGATGGCGATGATGCGGCCGGCGCCGGCAATGGCCGCGCCGTTGATGGTCGCCAGGCCGATGCCGCCGCAGCCGATCACCGCCACGGTCTCGCCAGGGCTCACGCGGGCGGTGTGCACCACGGCGCCGACGCCGGTGGTCACGGCGCAGCCGATCAGCGCCGCGCGGTCCAGCGGCATCTCGCGGCGGATCGCCACCAGCGCGTGCTCGTGGATCAGCATCTGCTCGGCGAACGCCGACAGGTTCAGGAACTGGTTCATGGGGGCGCCCTTGGCCAGCAGGCGCGGCTCCTCGCCTTCGCGGCGCTTGGTGTCGGGCTCGACGCACAGCGACAGGTGCCCCGTCAGGCAGTGCTCGCAATGGCCGCAATAGGCCGACAGGCAGGTGATCACATGATCGCCGGGCTTGACCGTGCGCACTTCCGAGCCCACCTGCTCCACCACGCCGGCGGCTTCATGCCCCAGCACCACCGGCATGGGGAAGGGATAGGCACCGTCGAGAAAATGCAGATCCGAGTGGCAGACGCCCACCGCCGCCGTACGCAGCAGCACCTCGTGCGGCCCCGGCTTGCCGATGGCAACGTCTTCGATCATTAGCGGGGTCTTGGGTTGATGCAGGACAGCGGCTTTCATGGGTCTCCTCGTTGTTTCGAGATGGTTCGATCGGGTTCGACACAATTCGCTACGGCTGCCGTCCCCAACCGGGGTGGCGGGGGTAGCGGGGGCGGCGGCACGGCTACCATACAACCGAAATGCCATTCGGTGAAGCCGATGCATCCCCTTGCGCCCCTGCCCGCCCCTCCGGCGAATCCCCGGAGGTTCAGGAAAGCGACGCCGCCTTGCCTTGATGCGCGGGCGCGGCGGCCGGCGCGGACTCCGGGCTGGCGGCCGCCGCCGCCAGTTCCGCGTTGCGCTGCTGGTGGTATTTGCGCAGGATCTGCTGCGCGGTCGACAGCCGCGAGTTCACCGGCACCGGGAAGCGCACCAGCACATCGAGCCGGTCCGCCGCCATGGCTTCGAACATCACGCGGGGCTCGAACTGCGAGAGATCGAGAAAGCGCGAGCCGCCGTATTCCTGCAGGCTGTGCCTGGCCTCTGCCAGGAACGGCGCGCACACTTGCTCGGTGATCGCGATCAGGTCGGCCTCGACACGGTCCGGGTCGCTCTTCTCGGGCAGGGGGATGCGCAGCGTGTCCAGCGTGTACTTGCCGGACTGCGAGTGGTTGCGCACGGCCACGGTCAGCAGCATGCTGTTGGGAATCTGCACCGTGGAGCCGGTGAACTGGCGCGCGCCGGCGATTTCCACGAGCGTGGTGGTCAGCGCATCCATGTCCACCACCTCGCCGGAATGCGGGCCGATTTCCACGATGTCGCCGAGCTGGAAGGGGCGCGCCATCATGCGCAGGAAGGCGCCGAGGAAACACATCACCAGTTCCTTGCCGCCGATCACCAGCGCCACCGCGAAGGCGGTCAGCGAGATCGCCACGCTCTTGAGCTCGGACACCCAGATGCCCAGCAGCAGCAGGAACACCACCGCGGCAACCGCGTTGCGCGAGGCCACGGTCCAGGTCCGATAGCTGCCGCGATTGTCCTTGTCGCCTTGCTGGCGGGCCTGGAAGAAGCGGTTGATGAACTTCACGGCCAGCATGCCGGCCAGCACGATGCCGACGCTCAGCGCGATGTATAGGAGATAGCTGTCGTTGAAGGGCAGGTTCATGAGGATCGGTCCGAATACCGCGAGGATGCAAACCCTCGATTCTAGCCATGCCGCAGTGCAGCGAGCGCAAAACCGGCTGCGCGCGGGCCGCGCCGCCTTTCCCCACGCGGCGTTTTCTCTTATGATGCCGCCCAATGTACCAGCCGGTAAATGTATTCCATGTATCCCCGTTTGCCCAGGCCGGGCACGGCCGGATGCGGGCGACGCCGGTGAATGCGGGCGCGTCCGGCCCGGGCGCCCCTCCCCTTTTTTTATCTATGACCCGCCAGCAATCCACTCCCCACGCTCCGCCGCCCGCCCTGCGCCGCACCCTGCGCGCGCGCCATCTCACCATGATCGCCATCGGCGGCTCGATCGGCACGGGGTTGTTCGTGGCCTCGGGCGCCACCATCGCGCAAGCCGGGCCGGGCGGCGCGCTGGCGGCCTATGTGCTGATCGGGGCCATGGTGTATTTCCTGATGACCAGCCTGGGCGAACTGGCTGCGTATATGCCGGTGTCGGGCTCGTTCGCCACCTACGGCGCGCTGTATGTCGATGAAGGCTTCGGCTTCGCGCTGGGCTGGAACTACTGGTACAACTGGGCGGTGACCATCGCCGTGGAACTGGCGGCGGCGCAACTGGTGATGCAGTACTGGTTTCCCGACACGCCCGGCTTGCTGTGGAGCGCGCTGTTTCTCGGGCTGATGTTCCTGCTCAACGCCATCTCCGTGCGGGGCTTCGGCGAGGCCGAATACTGGTTCGCGCTGGTCAAGGTGGTGACGGTGGTCGCCTTTATCGTGATTGGCGTGCTGATGATCTTCGGCATCCTGCGCGGCGATACGGGCGGGGTGCCGGCGGGACTGGTGAACCTGACCGCGGGCGACGCGCCCTTCGTCGGGGGCCTGCCAGCGATGATCGGCGTGGCCATGATCGCCGGCTTTTCCTTCCAGGGGACCGAGCTGATCGGCGTAGCCGCCGGCGAATCGGCCGATCCCGCAAAGAACATCCCGCGCGCCGTGAGGCAGGTGTTCTGGCGCATCCTGCTGTTCTATGTGCTGGCGATCCTGATCATCGGCATCCTGATTCCCTACACCGATCCCAGCCTGCTCAAGAGCGATGTGGAGACGGTTGGCGTGAGCCCGTTCACGTTGGTGTTCCGCCATGCGGGACTGGCATTCGCTGCCGGCGTGATGAACGCGGTGATCCTGACGGCAGTGCTGTCCGCCGGCAATTCTGGCATGTACGCCTCCACCCGCATGCTCTACAACCTGGCGACCGAGGGCCGCGCGCCGCGCCTGTTCGCCCGCCTGACGCGCAACGGCGTGCCGATGGCGGCGCTGCTGGCTACCACCGCGGTGGGCGCGCTGTGCTTCCTGACTTCGATGTTCGAGAGCAAGTCGGTCTACCTATGGCTGCTCAACCTGTCGGGCATGACGGGCTTTATCGCCTGGCTCGGCATTGCCATCAGCCACTACCGCTTCCGCCGCGGTTTCGTCGCGCAGGGCCTGGACCTGTCGCGCCTGCCGTATCGCTCGCCCTTCTTCCCGTATGGCCCGGTCTTCGCGTTCGGGCTGTGCCTGGTCGTCACGCTGGGGCAGAACTACCAGGCCTTCATGGACGGCAAGATCGACTGGGTGGCGGTGACCGCCACCTATGTCGGCATCCCCATCTTCCTGCTGATCTGGATGGGCTACCGCATCGTGCGCAAGACGCGCTTTGTGCGCTATGCCGACATGAAGTTCCCGCCGCTGCCGCCCGCGCGCAGCGAGGCAGGCGGCGCCGCCTTTCCCGTCACGGCGACGGGCGAATAAAGAGCAGTTCGTAGCAAGCGTAGCAAGCAGTCAATCCTGAGAGCACATAAGAAAACCAAAGCGCTGTACCACAACAACAAGGAGAGTTGATTTGAAACACGCGATCCGCAAGAGCTTGCTGGCCCTGGCCGCCGGCACCGCCCTGTCCGCGCACGCCGCGCCCACCCTGATCGAGTCCGTGCAGGGCTACACCCTGAAGAACGATCAGGTCGCCAGCTTCACCGGGCTGGTATTTGACCAGGGCAAAGTGCTGGCCACCGGCGACGCCGCCGCGCTGCGCACGCAATACCCGGATGCCAGGCGCATCGACGGCCAGGGCAAGACCCTGCTGCCGGGCCTGATCGACGCGCACGGCCACGTGTTCCGCCTGGGCTTCAAGACCACCGAGATCTCACTGTCGGGCACCAGGGACCTGGCCGAAGCGCAAGGCATGATCCGCGCCTACGGCGACAAGAACCCGCAGCGCAAATGGCTGCTCGGCTACGGCTGGAACCAGGTCAACTGGAAGCTGGGCCGCTTCCCTACGGCGGCTGAGCTGGACGCCGCCGTATCGGACCGCCCGGTGCGCCTGGTGCGCGTGGACGGCCATGCCGCCTGGCTCAACACCAAGGCCATGCAGGCCGCCGGCATCACGCGCGACACCAAGGACCCGGCAGGCGGGCGCATCGAGCGCGACGCCAGCGGCAATCCCACCGGCGTGCTGGTCGACAAGGCGATGGCGCTGGTCAACAACGTGATCCCGCCGTACTCCGACGATGACCGCCGCGCCGCGCTGGCCGCCGCGCTGGCGCACATGAACGCGCTTGGCCTGACCGGCGCGGGCGACGCCGGCGTGACCGCGCAGGAAGACCGCATCTACCGCGAGTTTGCCGACCAGGGCAAGCTGACCACGCGCATCTACGGCATGATCCGCGACACCGGCGACGACTTCAAGGCGCTCTCGGCCAAGGGCCCGCTCTCCGGCTACGGCAACGACCGCTACTACCTGCGCGCGGTCAAGCTGTACGGCGACGGCGCGCTGGGCAGCCGTGGCGCCGCGCTGATGGCGCCGTACTCCGACGACCACGTGCACAGCGGCCTGCTGTTCATGAGCGACGCCGCCATGCAGGCCAGCGTCAAGATGGCCATCAAGGCCGGCTACCAGGTCAACGTGCACGCCATCGGCGACGCCACCAACCACCAGGTGCTGGACGCGATCGAAGTGGCTTACAAGGAAGTCGGCGGCCGCGAACTGCGCAACCGCATCGAGCACGCGCAAGTGGTGGCGCTGCCGGACATCCCGCGCTTCAAGCAGCTCGACCTGATTGCTTCGATGCAGCCCACCCATGCCACCAGCGACATGAACATGGCGGAAGACCGCATCGGCAAGGAACGCATCAAGGGCGCCTACGCCTGGCAGACCATGCTCAGGCAAGGCACCGTGATCGCCGGCGGCTCGGACTTCCCGGTGGAATCGGCCAACCCTTTCTACGGCCTGCACGCGGCGGTGACGCGTACCGACCACGAAGGCCGCCCGATCAAGGGCTGGCACCCGGAAGAAGCCATGACGCTGACCCAGGCCTTCCGCGCCTTCACGCTGGACGCGGCATACGCGGAGCACCAGGAGAAGACGCTCGGGTCGCTGGAGCCGGGCAAGTGGGCCGACTTCATCCTGGTCGACCAGGACCTGTTCAAGGTGGCGCCGGCCGAGATCTGGAAGACCCGCGTGACGCAGACGTGGGTGGCGGGCGAGCGGGTGTACGCGCAAGGCGAAAAGCGGTAAGCGTTACGTAGCGCCACAGGGGCCGGCGCTGCCGGCTCCGCGTGGCGGCAAGCAGCAGCGCCGCCACGCTTTCAATCCCCACGCAGATGAAGAAATAAAGCAGCGCCACCGCGGCGAACACTTGCGCCGCATACCCCACGCTGCGCCCATTGACGTGCGTCGCCACGGTCGACAATTCCACCACGCCCACGATATAGGCCAGCGACGTATCCTTGGCCAACGACACCCAGACATTGCCCAGCGATGGCAGCATGGCGCGCAGCGTGCGCGGCAGCACCACCAGCCACAGCGCCTGCAACGGCGTCATCCCGAGCGCCAGCGCCGCATTGCGCTGGCCCTGCCCGATCGCGGCGAAGCCGGCTTCCATCACCTGCGCGATGTAGGCCGCGCCGATCAGCGCGAGCGCCAGCACCACTGTCTGCACCTCGCCCACATGGACGCCGGCCAGCATCGGCAGCAGAAAGTAAGCCCAGAAGATCAGCATCAGCACGGGGATCGCCCGCAGGCCGGCCAGCAGCGCGCGTATCGCACGCGCCAGCGGCGCAGGCGCCTGATCCAGCAGCACGGCAACGCCGATGCCCAGCACGGTGGCACCGGCGCAGGCCAGCACCGCCATCCACAGGGTCAGCGCGGCGCCCGCCAGGGGGCCGTCCGGAAAGGTGCCTGACAGCAGGTAAGGCAACTGCCAGAGAACCACGGCCCAGCCGGAGATCGCGTGGTCAGGCACGTGCCGCCTCCGTCCATCCCAGCCGCCGCAGCAGCAGCGGCGCGGCTGCCTGCAAAAACAGGATCAGCGCCACGTAAAGCAAGGTGGCCAGGCCAAACGCCTGGAAGGTCATCAGGCTGTCCGTTTCCACCTGCCGCGCGGTGTAGGACATCTCGGCAAAGCCGATCGCCATCGCCAGCGATGTGTTCTTGATGGTCTGGCAGAACTGCCCCACCATCGGGCGCGCGGCAATGCGCAGCGCCTGCGGCAGCATCACGCGCCAGAACGCGGCGGCGGGCGTGAAGCCCAGCGCAAGTGCCGCCGCGCCTTGGCCCGCGGGCACGTTGGCCAGCCCCGCCTCCAGCTCACGCGCATAGAAGGCGCTGGCATAGAGCCCGATGCCGACCACGCTGGCAAGCGCTTCCAGCGAAGGCGCGGGCAGGTGCAAGCCGCCCAGGTGGATACCCTGCCAGCTATAAAGAACGCCGATCGCGTCCTCGCCGAGCAGTTGCGCCGCACCGAAATACCAGAAGAACAACTGCACCAGCAACGGCGTGCGGCGCAGGAAGCCAACCGCGCCGCGCGCGGCGACGCGCAGCGGCGCCAGCGGGCTACGTGCGAGCGCCAGCCAGAATGCGGCAAGCACGCAGCCGAACACGAACACCGCGAGAGACAGCGCTACCGTCAGGCCGAAGCCAGCGGCGATCCAGCCGACGTACCTGGCGGGCAGCGGCTGCAGCAGGATGGCGTGCATCCCCACGGCTAGCGCTGCCCGTCAACGAGAGGCAGCACGCTCATTTCACCGCGCTGCCAATGGTGAAATCGCGCGCCAGCGGCGCCGCGCTCTTCGGGCCGAACCATTTGTCATAGATGCGCGCGGCGGTGCCGTTCTTCTCCAGGTCGGCCAGGATGCGGTCGATCTCGGCCGTCAGGCGGTCCTCGCCCTTGGGAATGCCCACGCCCATGTACTCGCGCGTCAGCGTGAACGAGGAAATCTCGAACTGATCCTTGTTCGGCAGCGTAGCCAGCAGGGCGCCCAGCTTCGCCCCATCCTGCGCGAATGCCTGGATCGCGCCGCTGCGCAGCGCGGTCAGCGCCAGCGGGGAGTCGTCATACGCGATCACGCGCGCGTCCGGATACTTCTGCCGCAGCGTGGTCTCCTGCGTGGTGCCCTTGTCCACGCCCAGGCGCCAGGCCTTCAGGTCGTCCGGCTGCTTGAGCGTGCCCTTCCTGGCGATGAACTGAAGGCCGCTGGCGAAATACGGGGTAGAGAAACCGATCTGCTGGCGGCGCTCATCGGTAATGGTGAAGTTCGCGGCAACGATATCCACCTTCTGCGAAGCCAGCAGCGGAATGCGGTTAGCCGGATTGGTAGCGCGGAACTCCGGCTTCACGCCCAGCCGTTTGGCGATCTCTGCGGCGTAGTCGACATCGAGGCCCACGGGCGTGGTGCTGCCCGCCTCGACGAAGCCGAACGGCGGGTTCGCGTCGAACACGCCTACGCGCAGCACGCCGGCCTTCTTGATGTCGTCGAGGCGGTCCGCCATGGCGGGCGTGGCCGCGAGTACGGTGAGGCCGGCCACCAGGCTCAGGGCAGCCTTGAACAACGGCGAAGGGATACGCATGGAAGTCTCGCAAAGGTTGGATGGCGAGACGATAGCGGCGGCAAGGCAGGCAGGGAACGAATGGTTTCGCAGATGGATATGCCGGCCGGCAACAGGGCCCCACTCCCCCCGCTTTCAGCCCTTCCCCCACCCCAACCTGATTTCCATGCAAAAATACGCCTATAACCCGCTGCAGCAAAACCATCTGCGAGCAGTACAAGCCCCCTGCAATCGACCCGCCCAGCGACCATTACAGGAGAACCAACGACATGTACCGTGGAGAACGTTTCAACGGCTACAGCCACCTGGCAGGCGCCATTCTTGCCGCTGCCGGCACCGCCGTCCTGATCACCACATCTGCCCTTTACCACGACGCCTGGAAGGTCGTCAGCTCGGTCGTCTACGGCGCCACGCTCGTCTTCCTCTACACCATCTCCACCCTCTACCACAGCCTGCGCGGCCGCCCGAAAGACATCCTGCGCCGGCTCGACTACTGCGCCATCTACCTTCTGATCGCGGGGAGCTATACGCCGTTCGCGCTGGTCACGCTGCGCGGGCCCTGGGGCTGGACGCTGTTCGGGGTGAACTGGGGGCTGGCCGTCATCGGCATCGCGCAGGAACTATGGATCGGCCACCGCACGCGCGTGTTCTCGCTGCTGATCTATGTCCTGATGGGCTGGCTGGTGCTGTTTGCCTTTGGCCCGCTGGTGGCGGCGCTGCCGGCCGCCGGCCTGTACTGGCTGGTGGCGGGCGGCGTGCTCTATACGGCCGGCATCGTGTTCTTCCTGTTCGACGAGAAGGTGCGGCACTTCCACGGCATCTGGCACCTGTTCGTGCTGGCCGGCAGCGCCTGCCAGTTCGTCAGCATTCTCTGGTACGTCAGCTAGGGCTTGCCGGGTCCGGGTGTGGCTCCGGCCTCCTCCACGGCCAGGCGCATGGGCACATAGGCGATGCCCCTGCTCTCCGCGCGCGGGCCGACGGACCGGAAGCCGAAACGCTCATACACAACCGTTGCGAACGGACTCGAATTCACGGTGAATTCGCGAACCCCGCCGGACACCATCGCCGTATGGCTGGCCACCTGCCAGAGTTGCCCGGCAACGCCTGTCCGATGCATATGGGGTGCGACAAACAGGTGAAACAGGTGGCTGCCGTCTCGCATGGCAATGACGCCAGCGAGCTGCTGGCCACGATAGGCAACCCGATAATCGAAGCGCGGACTGGCGACATAGCCCGCGATCGAATCCGGCGAGAGGCTGGCAAGGAATGATTCCGCGCCCTCGCCCGACGCCTTGATGGTGAAGCAGTGCGCAACGCTCGTTGCCAGCGCGCTGATTGCGGCAGCGTCCTGTATATCGGCCCGGCGAATGACCAACGTATCCATGATGGCAAAAATCGACACAGTGTAGCCGTGTTTCCAGCCCAACAGGCCTGAAGCACACCAGCGCGATGCGAAGAGCCGTTGCCGATGCCGACCGCGAAGGCGCGGCACGTCGAGAGGCCGGGAGAATCGCAAGGGCTCTTTCATCCGGTCAATGCGTTGCGTGCGGCATCCCGCGGCCCGGAATCAGTACCGCGCATCCACAGGCTTCTTGTCTTTCGGCCAGTCCTTGACCTTGCCGGCGAAATCCGGCCGGGGTTGGTGGGTGAAGTACTCGGCCACGTCCACTGCCTCCTGATCGGTCAGGCCGCCCTGGCCCAGCGGGAAACGATCGTGGAACGCGATGGGCATATTGCGCTTGACGAAGGCCGCGGCCGTGTACGTGCGCGCCATCCCGGCACCGATATTGAAGGACTGGTCGCCCCAGAGCGGCGGATACACCCACTGGCCGGAGGCATTCTTGATGCCCTCGCCGTCGGCTCCGTGGCACATGGCGCACTGAGCGGCATAGACCTGCTTGCCGTTGTCGACATTGGGCACGATCTGGTTGCTGACCTTGCCAACGCCGCGGCCCTCCACCTTGTCCCCGGGCTTGGTCTCGCGGCGCATCCAGTCGAAGTAGGCCACCATGGACTTCATTTCCTCCGAGTCGAGCGGCAGCGGCTTTCCATTCATCGAGCGCAGGAAGCAGCCGTTGATGCGATCCGCCAGCGTGATCACCCGGCCGGCGCGCGCCGCATAGCCGGGAAAGAATGCCGACACGCCGACGTAGGGTGAGCCATCGGCCACCGTCCCGGCATTGAGGTGGCAGCTCGCGCAGTTCAGCGCATTGCCCACGTTGCGGGGGAGCATCTGTCGCGTATCGATGTTCAGCCTGGCACCCAGCGTGAGCTGCCTGGCGTTGGGTTCGTCGAGCATGTCGGCCAGGCGGGGTGTCTGGAACTTGCTGCTGTCGACCTTGCCGGCGTCGAGCTTCTTGCGCATATCGCGCACCGACCCGGCGCTGATGAGGCGCGCGTCGGCCCGTCCCCAGCTTCTGCGCGTGAAGTTCAGGATATCGGCGATCTCCTGGTCGCTCAGCCGCGCGAATGCCGGCATGGTCAGCACGCGTGCGTGGCTCGCGGTCTGCGGCGAGCGCCAGCCGGTCAGCATGATGTGCAGCAGCGTGGCGGGCTCGTCCGACCGCAGCACTGGGTTGCCCGCCAGCGGCGGGAACACGTCCTTCACGCCTGCCCCGTCGGAGCGGTGGCAGTCGTTGCAGAACTGCAGGTAGCCAAGTCCGCCCCGGCTCGTATAGAGATCAGGCGGTACGTTGGCACTGGCGACCGTGGCCGCGGCCCCGGCGGGCAGGATCGCGGGGGCCGGCCCGCTCGCCACCTGCATGGGCTTATCGTGCCTGGCCGCGGGCAACGACTTGAGGTAGGTGCCGACCGCCAGCAGGTCGCTGTCGCTCATGTACTGGGTGCTGTGCTGCACCACATCCACCATATTGCCCGAAACGGTGCCGTGGCTGTTGCGCCCCGTCTTGAGCATCTGGGACGTCTCCTGCGCCGTCCATAGATTGCGCAGGCTCAGCGCGCGCCAGCCTTCGACCGTCTCGCCGGAGAGGAAGTATTGGCCCTTGGCGCCGGCATCCGACATGGTCTTTTCCTGGAAGCCGATGCCGCGCGGCGTGTGGCAGGCACCGCAGTGGCCCAGGCCCTGCACGATGTAGGCACCGCGGTTCCACGCTGCGTCGCGTGCGGCGTTGGCCTGGAACGGTGTGTCGTCCAGGAACGCCCAGTTCCACAATGCCAGGCCCCAGCGCTGGTTGAAGGGGAAGCGCAGGGCGAGCGGCCGGTTGGCCTGGCGCACCGGCGCGACGCCCTTCATCAGGTAGGCGTACAGCGCCCGCATATCCTCGGGCGAGGTCTTCGCGTAGGAGGGATATGGCATGGCCGGGTACAGGTTGTGGCCGTCCGCGGCGACGCCCTTGCGCATGGCGCGATCGAACTGCGCGAAGCTATAGCCGCCGATGCCGGTCTGCGGGTCGGGCGTGATATTCGTCGAGTGCAGTTCGCCGAAGGGTGTCTGCAATGCCAGGCCACCCGCCATTGGCTTGGATTTTTCTCCCGTATGGCATGCCACGCAGTCGCCCAGGCGCGCCACGTATCGTCCGCGCTCCACCTGGGCTCGCGTGGCGGCATCGAGGTCGGCCGAGTAGTTGGCGGGCAGGTCATCGATGACCTGGGGCACCGCGGCATGCGGGGACGGGAGGGCCGCCACGGGCGGCGGGAGAGTCTGGGCGCTGGCGGCTGCCGCGAACAGCCATGAGATCTGCAATACGGCGACGGCCTTGGCCAGTGGCCACTTACGCTTGATCGACTGGATGTGCATAACGTTGGTGGGCACGCGGACCTGCTGCGTCAAGGCCCTCGTCCCCCTCAACGGGATGCGACTGCTTGTCTGGCGTGACCGGCGTACCGCTGATGGATTGCTTATTGTTGTGAGTACCGAGTATCCACCGACGCTGCATTGCGGTCCATTCACCCGCTTGACCCCGATCAAGATGTGATGAAATTGACGCTTCACCGGTTTCCGGGGAGCGCCGCGCGGGTCAACCTCCAATCATCCAATCCCTCACTGCGGCACCAGTTCCACCCTCTCCCGGCTTTCCTTCTCCACCGCCTTGCGCGTATAGAGCAGCGGAAAATACTCGCCCCTCGCCCATAGCGGGGCAAGATCCCGGTAGTGCGGGCTGGCCGGATTCCCGGACTGCCCCGGCGCATTGATCGCCCGCGAAGCATCCCAGTTGCCCACATCCAGCACCATGCGAAACGATGCACCCGCGGTAAGCTGGTAGTCACTGTTCCGGTAGCTGGTATTCATCGGCGTAAACGCGGAGCCTCCGATCGGTCCGGCATTCACGTCATATCGCTGCCGTGCCGCGCCGTCCAGGATCGGATCCAGCGGATGGCTGAACACCGCCGTATGCAGCTTGCCCCATTGCCAGGCCTTGGGGTCCGGTCCGAGCTTGCGCTCCACCTCCGCCATGGCGCTCTTGAGCGAAGCGACAATGACTTCGTTGCGGCGCTCCGGCGGCATCCATGGCTCGGGCTTCTCCAGTACCGCCAGCACGCGGCTGGCGTCGCCGTAACCCGCGAGCCTGGCGCCTTCGGCCGATAACGCCGCGCGCACTACGGCCGGACGCAGGTATTTGCTGAACCACACTTCGAACAGCGCCGCCTGCGCGCTGTCGGCGCGCTCGTTGCCATCCCAGCCGCGCAGCAGGTCCAGGGCGCGCCGCGCCTGCGGATCGTCGGTGCGCACACTGGCCAGCAACGCCACCGCGCGCAGCGCCGGCAGCGAGGTGGTGTCGTTCTGCCAGGCCATGCTGTCGGCCACCGACGAGTGCGGATTGCCTGCGACCAGGCTCTTCAGGCGCCGCGCGCGAGCGGTGTCGCTCCATTCATAGCCCACGCCCATCCTGGCGGCGGGGTGGTTCGGCGGGATGTTGTTCTCGTTGGCGGTCACCACGAAGCCGGCGGCCGGGTTGTAGGCCCAGGGCAGTTCGTCCATGTTGCGGTAGCCCGACCACTCGTAGCGGCCATCGCCCGGTACCGGCGTAAGGCCGTCCCAGTTGGGCCGGATCACGGTCAGCCCGCCGGGAATCCAGCCGATATTGCCGTCACGGTCGGCATAGACCTGGTTCTCGCCGGGCGCGCCCCAGCGGTTCATGGCGGCGCGGAACTGGTCCCAGTTCTGGGCGCGCATATAGTCCATCGAGCCGAAGTACGGCGCCATGCCCAGGTCCAGCCACGCCGCGCGCAGCGCGTAGGCGCGGTTGCCCTTGGCGTCGGCAACCAGCACCGGGCCGTGGCGCGTGAAGTCGATGCTGACCTTGCGCGGCACCGGCTCGCCCTTGACGGCGATCTCCTCGGTCACCGTTTCCATCGGTTCCCAGCGGCCGCGATATTTGTATTCGTGCGCCTGCGCCGGGTTGGTCTCGTAGACGTAGAGATCTTCCTGATCCATAAAGAAGCGCGTCAGGCCAAAACCGATGATGCCGTTGTGCCCGATCGAAATGCCCGGCAGGAAGGGCTCGCCGGCGCCGATCACCGACATCCCCGGCGCGCTCAGGTGGCTGACATAGCGCAGGCTGGGCGCGCCATGCGCCCGGTGCGGGTCGTTGGCCAGGATCGGGCGGCCTGTGCTGGTGCGCGAACCGGCGATGACCCAGTTGTTGGAGCCGAGGCTGCGCGCCGTGTCGCTATTGACGTCGAGCGTGGCATAGAGCGCTTCGTGCGCGATGCCGTCCGCCTGGGCGGAGGGCCACCATTCCTTCGGGAAGCGCGGCGCGGCGGTGGCCAGTTCGTAGGCGCGGCGCAGTTCGGCCGCGGGCAGCGCGCAGGGATCCAGGCCGTCCGGCAGCTTGGGCTGGACCGGTGGATCCAGTTCGCGCTGCACCCAGTCGGTGCGGGCGGCATCGGGCTTGACCTGGCAGTAGACCTGCGCGCGATTGACCTCGCCCATGGCATTGAGCGTAAGCCCGTGATGGCGGATGCGCACGATATCTTCCGCGCGCCAGCGCGCCGGCTTGTAGTTCAGCAGGCGAAACTCGGGCGGCAGCAGTTCCGGCTTGCTCTCCGTCTGGGCCACGTAGGCGTTCACCCCCGCCACGAAGGCCTCGGCCACGCGCTTGGCGTCCGAGCCATAGGCCAGCCATTCGCGGTACATGTCGCCGCGGAACAGCACGGCGCGCGCCATGCGGTCGCCTTCCACATAGGCCGGCCCGAAGTCCCTGGCCATCTCGCCCAGGCCACGCTTGCGCCAAAGGTCGATCTGCCACAGGCGGTCGCGCGCGGCCATGAAGCCCTGCACATAGAAGGCGTCGTACAGCGTATTGGCGTAGATGTGCGGCACGCCCCAGCGGTCGACCAGTACGCTGGCGGGCTTTTCCAGGCCAGCCACCTTGAAGGTCTCGGTGGCGGGGGCCTCGGAAGCGGCGGGCGGTGCGGCCTGGGCGGCGGTTGCCGCGGTGCTCAGGACGAGCAGGGCGGCAAGGCGGCGGGCTCGGCAAACCATGATGTTTCCTTTGGGACTTGGGGATCGCATTATCGAAGCCGCGCCGGGGCCGGCACGGCGAATCGCGCCAAGGATAGCGGAAGAGGCCTGGGCCAGCCTGATCGGGCGGCGCATTTTTGCCGGAAGCGCGCCCGGCGCGGGCGTCCCCGGCGGCTGCCAAAGCCCGTCCGGCGCGCGTTGCAAGGAATTTCAGCCCGCAAAACTTTGATGCACTGCAAAATGACGGACTGCAGATAGGAGCCTATAACGCCATAACCGGTTTCATTCCACGAAACCTGTCTACCCGGAGTGCGCGCGCGTGACGGTTCCGACCACCTCCCTCCAGAAGGCCTGCAGGCTGCTGCGCGCGCTGTCGGATGCGCGCAATACGCGCCTGACCGACCTGGCCGTCGCCGCGGACGTCGACAAGGCCTCGGCGCTGCGCCTGCTGGACACGCTGGCCGCGGAAGGCTTTATCGCCCGCGACGCCGACACCAAGGCTTTCTCGCTGGGCCCCGAATGGCTGGCGCTACGCGCGGCCAGCGTGCGCCGCATCGACCCGCGCGCCAGCGTGCGGCCCGCGCTGATCCGCCTTGCCCACGCCTTCGAGGACACCGCCATGCTGTCGGTACCGAGCGGCTGGGAGTCCGTCTGCCTGGAACTGCGCCCCGGCACCTTTCCCATCCGGGCCAATTATCTGGACGTGGGCAGCCGGCGGCCGCTCGGCGTCGGCGCGGGCAGCCTGGCGCTGCTGGCGGCGCTGCCCGATGCCGAGGTGGAGGCCACCTTGCAATGCATCGCGCCCGCGCTCAAGCGCTACCCGCGCATCAACGCGGCGCTGCTGCTGCGCGAGGTGGAGGCCACCCGTGCGCGAGGCTATGCGGTGCTGCTGGACGTGGTGGTGGAGCGCATGGGCGGGATCGCCATCGCGCTGCCGGACCCCGACGGCTATCCGCTCGGCGCCATCAGCATCGCCGCGCTCAACGAACGCATCAGCGAGCGCGAGCCCGCGCTGGCACGCGCGCTGCGGCGCGAGGCCGAGACCGTCTGCGCGGCCTGGACGCCGCCGGCACCCAATTCGACGGCGGCACGGCGCCGCGGCGGCGCGATGGCAAGGACATCGCCCGCGCGGAAGACGCCACCAACATCCGCCGCGATTACCGACCTACAACCGGAGACATAGAGCATGCGCTGGAAGCAACGACCGCAGGGTTCCAACTGGGGCGATTTCGGCCCCGACGACCAGCTTGGCCGCGTCAACCTGATCGGCCCCGAGCAGGTCCGCAAGGGCGCGCGCGAGATTCAGGCCGGGCTGTCGTTCTGCCTGTCGCTGCCGCTGGACTATCCCGGCGGCAACAAGCTCAACCCGCGCCGCCATCCGCCGGTGCTGCGCCCCACGTTCCGCGACGACATCCCGTATGTGAACTTCCCGCTGGCCAAGGTGGACCCCACCGCCACCGACGTGATCAGCGACGACCAGGTGCTGCTGTCGCTGCAGTACTCCACGCAATGGGACTCCCTGGCCCACGTGGGCGCGCTGTTCGACGCCGACGGCGACGGGCGGCCGGAGCGCGTCTACTACAACGGCTATCGCGCCAACGAGCATATCGTGGGCCCGGTGGACTACGCCGAGGACGACCATTTCGCCGCCCATGCGTGCGGCCACGACCATAGCGAAGCGCGCGCGCTCGGCATCGAGAACTTCGCCGTAAAGGGCATGCAGGGGCGCGGCGTGCTGGTCGACCTGGCCCATACCTTCGGCCAGGATTTCCGCAACGTCGGCTACGACGACCTGATGCGCGCGCTGGAGGCCGACCGCATCGAGGTGGAGACGGGCGACATGCTGTTGCTGCGTACCGGCTTTGCCGAAGTGGTGCTGTCGATGCAGCGCGAGCCGGATGAAACCGTGCTGCATCACAGCTGCTGCGCGCTGGACGGCCGCGACGACCGCCTGCTGAACTGGATCACAGACTCCGGCATCGCCGCGCTGATTGCCGACAACTACGCGGTGGAGCGCTACCCCGCGCGGCCCGCGCCGGCGGACCAGCCCAACCATCCGCTGCTGCCGTTGCACCACCACTGCCTGTTCAAGCTCGGCCTGCCGCTGGGCGAGCTCTGGTACATGAAAGAGCTGGCGCAGTGGCTGCGCGCCAACCAGCGCTCGCGTTTCATGCTGACGGCGCCGCCGCTGCGGCTGCCGGGCGCGGTGGGCTCGCCTGCCACGCCGATCGCCACGGTCTAGCCAGACAAGCCGGCGCCGATGGCGCCGTGCCGTTCCCCGCTGTTTCGCCGAAGCACCATAAAGAAGCGGGCCCGAGAGGCCGCGCTGGAGGAGTTCACCATGAAACGAAGCCATTCGCTGCTGCGCCGTCCCTTGGGCGCACTGACCATTGCGGCCGCGCTGCTGTGCGGCGCCGGGCAGGCCAGCGCGCAAGCCGCCAAGGCCGGCATTTCCGATGACGAGGTCAAGATCGGGCTGATCCTCGACATGAGCGGCCTGTACGCCGACGTCACCGGGCGCGGCAGCGCCGCCGCCGCGCAGATGGCCATCGACGACTTCGGCGGCAAGGTGCTGGGCAAGAAGATCGAGCTGGTGGTAGCCGATCACCAGAACAAGGCCGACATCGCCGCCAGCAAGGCGCGCGAGTGGTTCGATACGGGCCACGTCGACGCCATCCTCGACGTCGCCGCCTCCGCCCCCGCGCTGGCGGTGCTGGAAGTCGCCAAGCAGAAGAACCGCATCGTGGTGTTCTCCGGCCCCGGTACCGAGCGCATTACCAACGACCTGTGCACGCCGATCTCGGTGCACTACGCGTACGACACCTATGCGCTCGCCAACTCCACCGCGCGCGCAGTGGTGCAGCGCGGCGGCAAGACCTGGTTCTTCCTGACCGCGGACTACGCCTTCGGCCACACGCTGCAGGAATCTGCCACGGCGGTGATCAACGAAACCGGCGGCAAGGTGCTGGGCGCGGCGCGCCATCCCATCGGCGCCAGCGATTTCGCCTCCTACCTGCTGCAAGCACAGTCCAGCAAGGCGCAGGTGGTGGGCCTGGCCAACGCCGGCGGCGACGCCGTCAACGCCATCAAGGCGGCCAGCGAATTCGGCCTGACCAAGGGCGGCAACCAGCGCATGGCGGGGCTGCTGCTGTACATCAACGACATCCACGCCATCGGCCTGAAGACCGCGTCCGGGCTGCTGCTCACCGAAGGCTTCTACTGGGACATGAACGACGCCACGCGCGCATGGTCGCGCCGCTACTTCGAGAAGCTGAAGAAGATGCCCAACATGAGCCAGGCCGGGACTTACTCATCGGTGATGCATTACCTCAAGGCGATCCAGGCCGCGGGCACCGACGAGACCGCAGCGGTGATGAAGCAGATGAAGGCCATGCCGATCAACGACTTCTTTGCCAGGAACGGCCGCATCCGCGAAGACGGCCGCATGATCCACGACATGTACCTGTTCGAGGTCAAGACGCCGGCGGAGTCGAAGTACCCGTGGGACTACTACAAGCTGTTGGCCACGGTGCCGGGCGACCAGGCCTTCATGCCGGCGTCCAAGTCCCAGTGCCCGCTGCTGAAACGTTGAAATCCTGAAGCATCGAAGTCATGAAGCACTGAGCGAGGCATCATGCAACACGTAGCCTACCTGCGCGGCGCGGGCAATACGCGCTTTGGCCGTATCGAGGGCAGCACGCCGCTGACGCTGATGGCGGCCGCCACCGACGCCGCGCTGGCCGACGCGGGCCTGGCCCGCGCCGATATCGACGGCGTGCTGTGCGGCTACGCCACCACCCTGCCCCACCTGATGCTGGCCACGCGCTTTTGCGAGTACGCGTCGCTCGATCCCGCTTACGCGCATGGCGTGGCCTCGGGGGGCGCGACCGGCGGCGTCATGGCGATGCTGGCGCGCGAGCTGGTGGGCGCGGGCCGCTGCCGCCATGTGCTGGTGGTGGCCGGCGAGAACCGGCTCTCCGGCCAGAGCCGCGACCAGTCGATCCAGACGCTGGCACAGGTCGGCGAGCCGGAGATGGAAGTGCCAAATGGCGCCTCCGTGCCGGCGTATTACGCCTTGCTGGCTTCGCGCTATCTTGCCGAGACGGGCATGCACGCCGACGCGCTCAGCGGCTTCGCGGTGCTGATGCGCGAGCACGCCGCGAGCCATCCCGACGCCCACCTGCGCGAGCCCATGACGCTGGACGCCGCGCGCGCCGCCAGGCCCATCGCCACGCCGCTGCGGCTGTCGGACTGCTGCCCGATCTCCGATGGCGCGGTGGCGCTGGTGGTGTCCGCCGGGCCGGGCAGCGGCACGCCGGTGCGCGTGACCGGCGCGGGCCAGGCGCATCGCCACCAGCACCTGTGCGCGCTGGAAAGCGTGCTGGCCACCGGCGCGGCCGATGCCGCGCGGCGCGCGCTGGCGGAAGCCGGCAACACGGTGGCGCAGATCGATTACCTGGCGATCTACGACTCATTCACCATCACGCTGGCGATGCTGCTGGAGGAACTTGGCATGGCCGGGCGCGGTGCGTCCCCGGCGCGGCTGGCGGCGGGAGATTTCGGCCGCGATGGCGCGCTGCCGCTCAACACGCACGGCGGCTTGCTGGCGTTCGGACATTCGGGCGTCGCGGGCGGGCTGATGCATCTGGCGGAAGCCATGCGGCAGCTTGCGGGGAAGGCGGGCGCGCGACAGGCGCCGGGACGCAAGCGCGCGCTGTTTCACGCGGACGGGGGCGTGCTCTCGTCGCATGTGAGCCTGGTGCTGGAAGCGGGATGAGAGCGCTTGCAATGCCTGCTGCATCGCTCGCTGGCAGTGAGCGTCTTTGCGCTTGCGCGCGCCCGCCCTCTCCCCCGTCCCCTCTCCCGCAAGCGGAAGAGGGGAGCGAACCAGCGCCGCATTTGGTGCACTCGCCAAGGACATTGTCATGAGCACAGACCATCCCTACCAGGCAGGCCTGGACGCCGGCCTCGTGCGTTACCAGGCGTGCGAGGATTGCGGCGCGTGGCAGCCGCTGCGGCGCCACGCGTGCCGCGCCTGCGGCAGCACGCGGCTGGCCTGGCGCGATGCGGGCGGCGGCGCCACCATCCATTCCGTCACCGAAGTCTCGCGCGCCCCTACTGAAGAATTCCGCGCGCTGGCGCCTTACACACTGGTGCTGGCCACACTCGACGAAGGCCCGCGCGTCATGGCCCATGCCGAGCCTGGCGTAGCCATCGGCGAGCGCGTGCGGGCCGGCTTCATGCGCCACGGCGAACGCACGCTGCTGCGCTTCCGGCGCGAGTAGCCGCATCGCATGACGTAGCCGCGCAAGCCCGCCACAAACCCATCCAGGAGACCGATATGAACCGAACCTTGCCGCTTCGGCGGCCCGTACTCGCCCTGCCGACGGGCACGATCGCGCTTGCCGCCATGCTGCTGGCAACGCCCGGCGCCCGAGCTCCCGGCCTTGGCCTTTGGATCGCATCCTCATGAACCAGACCTTGCAAGCCTTGCTGGCACCGCGCTCGATCGCGGTGATCGGCGCTTCCGACCATATCCACAAGATCGGCGGCCGTCCCATCCACTACATGCGCGAGCATGGCTACGCCGGCAAGCTCTACCCGGTGAACCCGCAGCGCGACACCATCCAGGGCCTGCCGGCCTTTGCCTCGCTCGATGCGCTGCCCGAGGTGCCCGAACTGGCCATCGTCGTAGTGAGCGGCGATGCGGCGGTATCCGCGGTGCGCGATTGCGCTCGCCTGGGTGTGGCCGCCGCCATCGTGATTGCCTCGGGCTTCGGCGAAGCCGGCGAGGAGGGCCGCCGCCAGCAGGACGAAATGGTGCGCGTCGCGGCGGCTGCCGGGCTGCGCCTGGTGGGGCCGAACAGCCAGGGCCTGGCCAACTTCGGCACCGGCACCATTGCCAGCTTCTCCACCATGTTTATCGAAGTGCCGCCACAGGACGGCCCGGTGGCCGTGGTGAGCCAGAGCGGCGGCGTCGGCGCCATGGTCTATGGCCTGCTGCGCGGACAGGGCATCGGCGTGCGGCATATGCACGCCACCGGCAACGAGGCCGACATCACGGTGAGCGAACTGGCGCTGGCCGTGGCGCGCGATCCCGATGTGCGGCTGATCCTGCTCTACCTGGAAGGCCTGACCGACCCCGCGGTGCTGGCCGAAGCCGCCGCGGTGGCGCGCCGGCGCGGCGTGCCCATCGTGGCGGTCAAGGCGGGCCGCTCCAGCGCGGGGCAGCGCGCGGCGGCATCGCATACCGGCGCCATCGCCAACGAGGACCGCGCGGTAGGCGCATTCCTCGCGCGGCACGGCATCTGCCGCGTGGACGACGCGCACGCGCTGGTGCGCTGCGCGCCGCTGTACCTGCGCGGCTGGCAGGCCAGCGGGCGGGGGCTGGTGGTGGTGAGCAATTCCGGGGCGAGCTGCGTGATGGCCGCCGACGCCGCCGAGCCGCTCGGCCTGTCGCTGGCACCGCTGGCGCAGGCCACGCAGGCGGCGCTGGCCGCGCGGCTGCCGGGGTTCGCGTCCACCGCCAATCCGGTCGACGTCACCGCTGCCCTGCTGACCAACAGCGGACTGTTTGGCGACGTGCTCCCCGTGGTGGCGGCGGATCCCTCGGCCGACCTGCTGCTGCTCGATATCCCTGTGGCCGGGATGGGCTACGACCTGCCGCGCTTCGCCCGCGATGCCGCCAGCTTTGCCGACAGCGCCGGCAAGCCGATTGCCGTCGCGGCATGGCAGGCCCCGGTGGCGGCCGCCTTCCGCGCCGTCAACGTGCCCGTGTACGCGAGCGGGGCCGAGGCGCTGGCAGCCTTCGCGCAACTGGTCACGCACCAGCAGCGGCTGCGCGACATCGCCACGGAAGACACGCTGTTGCAGGCACGCCAGCCACCGGCCGCGGGGGCTGCATCGCGTGTTGCCGGCCACACGCTGAGCGAGGCGGCGAGCCTCGCGCGCCTGGCGTCGGCCGGCTTCCCGGTGGTGGCGCACCAGTTGTGCCACAGCGTGGACGAGGCAGTGGCGGCGTGGCGCGCGCTGGAGGGGCCGGTGGCCGTCAAGGCCAGCTCGCCACAGGTGCCGCACAAGAGCGAGCATGGCCTGGTGGCGCTGAACTGCAATGACGAGCACGCGGTGGCGCACGCCTACCTCACGCAGACCGGCATCCTGGAAACGCTCGGCGCGGCTTGCGAAGGCGTGGTCGTGGCGCGCATGGAGCGCGGCCAGCGCGAATGCATGGTGGGCGCGCACTGGGACCCGGTATTCGGGCCGGTGGTGCTGGTGGGCGACGGGGGCAAATACGTGGAGGTGTTGCGCGACACGGCGGTACTGCTGGCACCCTGCACCGAAGCCGCGGTGGAGCGCGCCGTGGCCGGCTTGCGCATCGCGCCGCTGCTGGCGGGCGTGCGCGGCGAACCGGCCGTGGACGTGGCCGCGCTGTGCCGGATCGCGGTACGCGTGGGCAACCTGATGCATGAGGCGAACGGCGCGATCCGCTCGGTCGATCTCAACCCGGTGATGGTGAGCGCGGGCGGTGCGGTGGTGGTGGATGCGCTGATGGAGGTGACGGCGGACACCGCCTGACAGGCCGGCCGGCATGGCGCTGCCGTGGCGCGATCCGTCTTCAGTAAACGTCGCGCCGGTAGCGGCCTTGCTCGCCCAGTTGCAGCAGCGCCTCTTCGCCCAGCACCTCGGCCAGCGCCTCGTTGACGCCGCCCGCCATACCCTGCAGGCTGCCGCAAACGTAGATGGCCGCGCCCGCCCCGACCCACTCGCGCACTGCGCCAGCCGACGCGCGCACCGCGTCCTGCACGTAATGCAGGGCACCGCCGTCGCGCGAGAACACCAGATCCATCCGCTGCAAGACCCCTTCGGCCTGCCATGCGGCAAGTTCATCGCGGTGGAACGCGTCGTGCTGCGCGGTGCGCTCGCCAAACAGCAGCCAGTTGCGATGGTGACCAGCCGCTGCGCGCGCCTTGAGATGCGCGCGCAGGCCGGCCAGGCCGGTGCCGTTGCCGATCAGGATCAGCGGGCGGCCGTCGGCGGGCGGATGAAAGCCGCGGTTGGTGCGGATACGCAGCGCAATGCCGGCGCCCGGCTGCGCGTGCGCAGTCAGCCAGCCGGAGGCCAGCCCGAGGCGGCCATCGTCATGGCGCTGCTGGCGCACCAGCAGTTCCAGCCGCCCGTCCTGCGGGATCGAGGCAATCGAATACTCGCGGTGCGGCAGCAGCGGCAACGTATCCACCAGCCGCTGCGGCGTCACCCCGGCAAGCGCGGCAAGATGCGGCTCGGGCAGGACGATGCGCGTGGCCAGCGCTTGCGCCAGTGTGGTGGACACACCGTCGCAGCGCACCGGCGTGGCACCGTCGAGCGACAGCTTTGCCAGCATGCGCTCCACTTCCGCCGGCGCGTGGCAGGGGCCGATCTCGGCGATGTCGCCGGCTTGCCATGACGGCGCATCGCCCGCCGGCGGCACCAGCGCCAGGTGGAAGGCCGGCGAGCCGGGGCTGCCCGGATTGAGCAGGCGGCGTTCGTGCAGCAGCCAACCGGTGTAGCGCGGCTTTTCCCAGTCCGCGATCTCCGCGCCGCCGCTGAGTGCGCTGAGGTGGTTTTGCCAGTGGCGCAGCGCGCCGGCGTCGCCGTTGTCGACCTCCACCATGTCGAAGAGCGCTTGCGCGTGCTGCCGCTGCAGCCATGCCGACAGCGTGTGGCCGAAGGCGCAGAAATGGGCATAGCTGCGGTCGCCGAGCGCGAGAATGCCGTAGCGCAGTTCGCGCAGGCCGCCGGGGCCAGCCGCCGCCGTCAGCCGGCGCGCGAAGCCCGACGCGCTGTCGGGCGCATCGCCCTCACCGGTGGTGCTGACCACGAACAGGGCCTGGCGGCAGCTGCCAAGCCGGCCGGCATCCAGCTCGGCGAAGGACAGCAACTGCGCGGGCACGCCGGCATCCTGCAACGCCTGCGCGGTCTGCAGCGCAAGCTGCCCGGCAAACCCGCTCTGGCTGGCATAGGCCACCAGCGTGGCGCCATCCCTGGCTTGCGCCAGCAGACCGGCGCGCGCGTGCCGGCGGCGGTGCCGGGCGATCACGGCCGCGCAGAACCCGGCGTAGGCGATGACCACGCCGGCGGCCATGCCCGCGCGGGTCGGCGCGAGGAAGGCGAGGGCCAGACCCGCGAGGCCTGCCAGCATGCCGAGCGCGATTGCGATGCGGATGGCGCGCATGTGCCGCTCGGCGCGGCTGGCGTGGCTCTGCGCGCGCGCGCTCTGCGCGGCGGGCGCTTCGGCCGGTAGCGAGGCAGCGGTATCCGGCAGGCTCATGACAGCATGGCCTCGAAAGCCGGCGACAGGCGTTCGTCGAAGCCACCGCTATGGCGAATCAGGAAGCGCGCGGCCAGCGCATGGCGGCGCGCGAACACCATGCCAGCCTCCGGCCCCAGCACGGTCAGCGCGGTGGAGAACGCATCGGCCAGCATGCATTGCGGGTGCAGCACCGTGACCGAGGCCAGCGCATGGCTGGCCGGATACCCGGTGCGCGGGTCCAGCGTGTGGGCGTAGCGGCGCCCTTCGCTGTCGAAGTAGCGGCGGTAGTCGCCCGAGGTGGCGACCGACAGGCCATGCAGCGCGACCAGCGTCTCGTGGCCTGCCGCGCCGCCGCCGGGCGGCGTTTCCAGCGCCACCCACCACGGCAACCCGTCGGGCTTGACGCCGCGGCCGCGCAACTCGCCGCCAATCTCGACCAGGTAGCTGCCGATGCCCTGCCCGCTCAGGTAGCGCGACACGGCGTCCACCCCGAAGCCCTTGGCGATGGCGCAGAAGTCCAGCCGGAGGCCGCCCGGCTGCCGCACGCGGCAGCCGGCCTCGTCGAGCGCGATACGCTGCCATCCGCACAGCGCGCGCGCCTGTTCGATCTCGGCCAGCGCCGGAGCTTCGCTGCGCCGAGGCGCCGGGCCGAAGCCCCAAAGGTCCACCAGCGGCCCCGCGCTGGGATCGTAGGCACCGCCGCTATCGCGCGCAACTTGCAGCGCGGCTTGCAGCACGGCAAAGCAGTCCGTCGGCAGCACCTGCCAGTCGCCCGCCGCGGCGCGGTTGAAACGGCTCAGGTCAGAGGTTTCGTCCCAGTTGCTCATCTGCGCGATCACGCCGGCCAGCACGCCACGGATGCCGGCGTCGAGCGCGTCCTCGCCGATGGCGCCAGGCGGCGCGGCCCATGCTACCGACCATGTCGTGCCCATGGTCTCGCCCTGCCGCCGGCAAAGGCACGCCGCCGCATCGGGCGCGGGCGGGGCGGCGCCAAGCGAAAGGGGAACGAGGACACGCTGCATGCGGGTGAACCTGGAAAGACGATGAAAGCGAAACTACGGGAACACAAAAAGCGCACCGGCGGCCCGGGGCTTGCGCCGCCAGCCAGACGAAGGTCCGGCTGGCGGCCTGCTGTCGACAGCGCTTACTGCGGCAGCACCTCGACGGTGGCCGCGTAGCTGGCGCGGCGCGTCTTGGCCTCCTTGATCGCGACCTTGTCGTCGCGGACCTCGGCTTCCATCCAGTACATGCCCGGCGCCGGCCACTTGACGCTGAACTTGCCGTCCGCGTCGGTGGTGAACGACATCTCCTGCAACTGGTCACGGTAGCGGATGCCGCCCGGCACCACCGCCACCTTGACGTTGCCGGCGGGCTTGCCGTCGAGCAGCAGGCGGAAGCTGGCGGCATCGCCAGCGACCAGGTCGTTCGGATGCGTCACCGGTGCCAGTTCCAGCCCGCGGCCGGTAGTCTGCAGCACCTTGGCGGTCGGCTTGCCCGCCGTGACGAAGGCTTCCAGGCGGCTGTCGGCCTGCGTCACCTGCAGGTCCTGCGCGCCGGCCGGCACCTCCTTGGCGAAGGCTTCCGCCGAACCGCGCCAGCGCTTGGCCTGGCCATCCACCTTGTAGCTGGCGAACAGGCCGTGGCTGACCATGGCTACCTTGTAGGTGCCCGGCTGGGTCAGGTGCACGTCGAAGGTGCTGCGGTAGCGGCCCGTGCTGGCGTTCTCGACTTTCGCCGCGGCGCCGTCCGGCGCGGTCACGGCAAGGTTGTCCAGGCGCAGCGGGACGTGCTCGAAGTAGAACAGGTCGTTCGACACCGCTGCGTCGACCGTCACCCACGGGTCGCTGCCCGAGAGCACGGTGGCCGACGGCAACAGCCACTGGCGGTGTGCGTGAGCGGCCAGCGGCATCAGCGCGGCGAGAGCCAGCACGGCGGCCCGCACGGGCAGTTTGGTGGCGAAAGTCTTCATCGTCATGCTCCTATGGAATGGGGGGCTCAGGGCTTCAGGTCGACCGAGACGCCACCGAGTTCATGCTCGCCTTTTGCCTTGGCCGAGGCGGCTGCCTTCGGCGGCCATGCAAAGGGCACGCGCAGCAGTTCGCGGCCACCGACCTCGCGGGCGGCTTCCACCACGAGCTGGTAGTCGCCGGCGGGCAGCTTGCCGAGCGGTGCCTTGGCATCGGTGAAAGTGAGCGTGTGCTCCCCGGCTGCGCGCGTGGCGCCGGAGATGCCATCGGCAGGCATCTGCATATCGCGCCCGGCCTTGCGCCACCACTGGCGCATGTCCTTGAGCCACTTGGTGCCTTCGCCATCCTTGTGCTTGACGTCGTACCAGACCGCCAGCGTGGCGGCCGGGCTCTGGTCGGCCCGCTCGATCCACATCGAGACATAGGGCCGGTGGTACTCCGCCACGTTCAGCCGCGGAATCTCTACCTTGACGCTCATTTCGGCCGCCACGGCCGGGCCGGCGAACGGAACCGCAGCCATGCCGGTAAGGGTGACGGTAAGCAATCGGCGCATAAACGGGTCCTCGTCTGTGAACTGTGAAACTGTGAAAGCGATCGTTAAAGCGTTAAAGGCACGGCCCGCTGGCGGTGCCGCTCAGTGGATGTACAGCAGGGCCAGCAGCAGCGGCACCACCAGGCCCAGCCCGACCAGCGGCCAGGTCGCCATGCGGCCACCGGCGTGCAGCTTGAGCAGGAACAGCCCGGTGATGCTGAAGATCAGGCAGGCCGCGGCGAACACGTCCAGGAACAGGCTCCAGGCGTGGCCGGTGTTGCGGCCCTTGTGCAGGTCGTTCAGGTAGGAGATCCAGCCGCGCGTGGTTTTCTCGTACTGCACCTCGCCGCTGTCCAGCGCCAGGCTGACCCAGGCGTCGCCACCCGGCCGGGGCAGCGCGACGTAGATCTCGTCGCCCGACCACTCGGCCTCGCGGCCGCCTGCATCGATATCGAATTCCCGCGCGAGCCAGTCGCCGAGCGCCGCGGGCACCGGACCCTTGTCGGCATGCCGGGCCTGGCGCAAGGCAGCCGTCAGGCTGGCCGGCGCGGTCGCGGTGCGAGTGACCACTTGCGGGCGAGCCTCGATCTGGCCGGCGTGGTTCAGCGTAAAGCCGGTGACCGCAAACAGCAGCATGCCAATCAGGCAAAGCGCCGAGCTGATCCAGTGCCACTGATGCAGGTGCTTGAGCCAGAAGGCCCGCTGCTGCTGGCTTGCCCCCAGCGATGTTTCGGTCATGTCGATTTTCCGGCGCCCGGCAGCCTGTTTTTCCTGGCGCCACACTTGTCAGCCTGCCTCATCCGCCATGTTCCCCGGTCCCGGGTGACGGCTTAAGCAAATAGGCGAAAGGATAATGGTTCTCATTTGAAACCGCAATGGCGTAACACGGGGCTGGTGGTTACGTTCCATTACAGGCGCACGTTGCGTGCGTTGCTGGCTGGTGGTGCTGGCTGGTGCGGCAGAGCCGGGATGGCTGGTCAGAAGGCCGGCGTCCGCGTCGAGTAGCGCGGACACGAGAGCGTTGCCGTCACTTCGCGCACGGCATTGGTCGCCGGATGCCCGAAGATGGCCTTCAGGCAGAGAAACCCTGACGCCAGTCCGGCCGCCCCCGTGAGAACTCGTCCGCTTGCGGTACGCAGGCCATCTATCTGCAGTAGTTTGCTATCCAGAATTACCTGATTGCGCTCGACAGCAACGCGTGCCCTGTGTTCGGCAACGAGCCACCGCGGGTCCACGCACGCCGAAACAAGATGCAATTGCTAGATGTCCATGGACAAGGTATCCCAGCGGCAGCGCGGACTGAACATCCAACGCCACGGCTGCGAAGTCCGGGAGCTTCGCAAGCGACGAGTGAGTTTTGAAAGACCGCGGCAGCGAATCCGAAAACACGCCATGCGGCGTACGTATTCGTAGCCGCAGCGCGGCATGCCCTCACTGCTGGCGGGGAGGCTGCATCCACATGTACTGGTGGTGCTGCATCATGTTGTTCATCATCAACTGCTGCATGCCCATGTACTGGTCCATCATGTACTGCTGCTGCTTCATTTGCTCAGGGGTCAGCTTCGAATAGTAGCCACCCATCTGTCCCCAGCCCATCATCGGTGCGCCCATCATGTGGCCGCCGGGACCACCAGGGCCGCCCATCATGTGACCTCCCCTCATGGGCCCGCCCATCATCCCCCGGCCCCATGCGCCGTGCATCATGCCCATCGTGCTTTGCATGGTTGCCCAGTGCTCGTCCAGCAGCTTCTGGCGCTCCTTCGGGTCCTGCGTCTGGCGGATTTTTTCCATCTGCGCCTGCATCTTTCCCATGTTTTCCTGAACCTGCGCCATCTGCTTGTCGAACTCGGTGACGTTGGGTTGCGCTTGTGTCGCCGGAGCGCCCTTCGCGGCTGGTTTGGCTTGCTGGGCAAGCGCGGGCGTGGCTGAGAGAACCGCGGCAGCATATAACACCGCCACCATGAGTGCCTTCTTCATCTTGTCTCTCCTTGTTTGGCAGGCGGCTGCCATTTCGCCAGGCGCCTTCACTCGAGGACGCTGCCGGTCAGACGATCGGTTCCCAATCTGAAACCGGTGCTGCATGTCACGACGCGGACTTGCGACATCACTTCGCTATGGACAGGATAGTTCTCCCCGCGTGGAGAGCCTTGATGCAGGACAACAGTTCGGTCATCGAGGCGAGTCGACGCCGCTGGCGCCTCGACAAGCCCGGGGGCCACCGCATATGCGGCGCGCCCGTGGCTGACCCCGGGCTCTCGGGTGCGTCAAATCGCGTTGAGCGGAATCTTGAGATAGCGCACGCCGTTCGCCTCGGCGGGTGGCAACTCGCCGGCGCGCATATTGACTTGCACCGCAGGCAGAATCAGTGTCGGCATGGCCAGCGTCGCATCACGCGCCCGCCGCATGGCAACGAACTGTTCCTCGCTCACGCCATCGTGCACGTGGATGTTGCCTTCACGTTGGGCACCGACGGTCGTTTCCCACGCGGACCCACGGCCTTCGGGCGGATAGTCGTGACACATGAAGAGGCGGGTATCGGCAGGCAGGTCCAGCAACCTGCGAATGGAGCGGTACAGTTCATGCGCATCGCCGCCGGGAAAGTCGCAGCGGGCTGTACCGACGTCTGGCATGAAGAGCGTGTCGCCGACAAAGACTGCATTGCCAATCCGATATGCCATGTCTGCGGGGGTGTGGCCAGGCACATGCAGCGCCTGGCCAGTCAGGCCGCCAATGGCAAATTGCTCGTTTTCCTCGAACAGGTGGTCGAACTGTGACCCGTCAAGCCGGAATTCCGGCTCCAGGGCGAACGGCCGGAGCGATCGCCATCGGCTCGCTCGCTTTCTTCATTGCCAAGCGCCGCAAGCGCTCGTTACTGGGACTGCCCGTCCAACTCCCGGCCAGCACCGAAATAACACCGAGGCTTGTCCTGGGCAGCACCGCGTTCGGCATCGGCTGGGGTCTGGCAGGCTTCCGCCCGGGCCCCGCGCTGGTTGCAATGGGTGCGGGCTATCCGAAGGCCGGGGGCTTTGTCGCCGCCATGGACTGGCCCAAAGGCAACCGGCCGAAGGACGCCCGCTAAACGCGGCAGGCAAGCGTCTCGTCCAACCGGGCCGAGTGCGCAAATATCCACAACTGGAAATTTTTGTGCGTCTGCGCGCACGCGAGACATCCGATCGCCCTGAATCCCTTCCCGCACCTGTGGAAATCCCCTAGCGTCATGGCGTCAAGTTTGCCTTTCCGTGCGCCGTTATCGCGGAAGAGTGGAGTCAATCCATACCTAAAAACCGGGGGAGAGAGAATGCTGGAACGCCTGAGCCTGAGGAAGAAGTTGTTGTTGCCGTTGCTCCTGAGCTGGGTCTGCCTGCTCGGGCTGACGCTGTGGGATGCCTGGCAGATGCGCGATCTGCGGCTGGAAGAGCGGAAGCTCGATCTGGCCCACGTCACGGATACCGCGCTGTCCGTCGTGCAGTCGTATGAGGCGCTGGCGCGCAGCGGCAAGATGCCGATGGAAGACGCCCGGCAGCAGGCCCTGGAGCGCGTGCGCGCCATGCGCTTTGGCGAAGACGGCTACTTCACGCTGATGCGTTCCGACGCGATCGTGGTGATGCATCCGTTCAAGCCGGAGATGAACGGCAAGAACATGGAAGACACCAAGGATCCGAACGGAACCTACCTGTTCCGGGATATCGCCGCGATCGGCAAGGGCGTGGGACGCGGCTATGTGCAGTACCTGTGGGCCAAGCCCGGCGCCGAGGCGCCGCAGCCCAAGCTGAGCTACGTGGCGAACTTCAAGCCGTGGGACTGGAATTTCATCGCCGGCGTCTACCTGGACGATATCAATGCGGCATTCCGCCAGGCGCTGTTCAAATCCCTCGCCCTGCTGCTGGGGATCGGCACGCTCATGACCGTGGTGGTGCTGCGCATTGCCAGCGGCCTGCAGAAACAGCTTGGCGGAGAGCCTGCACTGACTTCGCGCATTGCGGCGCGTATCGCGGAAGGCGACCTGGCCAGCGAAGTGCACACTGCCCCCGGCGACCAGCAAAGCGTGTTGTTCGCCATGCAGCAAATGCAAACCCGGCTCACCGGCGCGATCGGCAGCATCCGCGGCTCGGCCGATTCCATCGCCGGGGCGGCAAGGGAGATCGCCACCGGCAACGCCGACCTCTCGCGCCGCAGCGAGGAACAGGCGGCGTCGCTGGAGCAGACAGCGGCCAGCATGGAGCAGCTCACCGGCACCGTGCGCCAGAGCGCGGATAACGCGCGCCAGGCCAGCCGGCTGGCCGAGGGCGCCTCGGAGATCGCGGTGCGCGGCGGCGCCATCGTGAGCAAGGTGGTCAACACCATGGGCGAGATCAAGGCGGCCTCGGGCAAGGTCGTCGACATCATCGGCGTGATCGAAGGCATCGCGTTCCAGACCAATATCCTCGCGCTCAACGCCGCGGTGGAAGCCGCCCGGGCCGGCGACCAGGGCCGCGGCTTCGCGGTGGTGGCCGGCGAGGTGCGCAGCCTGGCCCAGCGCAGCGCCACCGCCGCCAAGGAGATCAAGGCCTTGATCGGGAACTCCGCGCAACGGGTGGACGATGGCTCGGCGCTGGTGGAGACCGCGGGCCAGGCCATGGACGAGATCGTGGAAGCCGTCAAACGCGTGACCGACCTGATGGGCGAGATGCGGGCCGCCACCGAAGAGCAGACCGGTGGCATCGAGCAGGTCAACCAGGCCGTCACACAGATGGACCAGATGGCGCAGCAGAACGCCGCGCTGGTGGAGCAGGCGGCTGCCGCGGCGGCCTCGCTCGAAGACCAGGCCGATGCGTTGCACCGCGCAGTTGGCGCGTTCCGGCTCGCGGGCGCCTGAGGCCCGCAGGCCGTCACAAGGCAGTAGAGAGCGGCGCAAGGAGCCCGGCAGGCCCGGCGCCGCTAACCGCGCATGTTTTATCGCGCGCTTCTCGTGTGCCGGGGACTTTCCCGCTGCCCGGCGCACGGCATTTTCTGCTGCCGCTCCCTGCGCACCGCTCCCCCTACCGCTTCCCGAGCGCTTCCCGCCCGCTCTCGAAACAAGATGAAAATTTTCCTTGTAATGAGATTAATTCCCATTTACAATAGCTTCACTGTCTGACGCGGGGCAAGCAAGACCCCCCCGGTGCAAGACAAGAGGGACACGAGCAAGGCCGGCGGCAAGTCCGCGGCAACCAAAATTTTGTGGTGTCGCAACGCGGCATCCATCACCGTCTTTTGTGGGGACCGCTCCGTACCGCGGAGCGTTTGGCAGTAGCCAGTCACCGGAGGATCGGGAAAGCAACCAGACCCCGCTTTCCCGATCGGCTCTTCGGCCGACAAGCCAAGCCATTTTTTTATTCCGCGAGCCGTGCCAGCACGGCTTGCAGCCGCGGGTGGCCTTCCTGCCAGGAAGCCGCCCGCCGCACTCTTACGGCACGCAATGGCGTACGTCAGCGCAAAGCGCGAGGCGGCGCGGCCGCGCCGGAGCACCTTCCTTTCCGATAGATGCGCCTGTTCAGGGCGCGAAGCCGCAGTATGCTGATGCCTCCCGACAGTATCGAACCCATTGATCTCAAGCGTGCCGGACTGAAGGCAACATCACCACGCGTCCGCGTCCTTGAAGTCTTCCGCGCCAGCCCGCGCCGGCATCTCAGTGCCGAAGACGTCTACCGCATCCTGCTGGCGCAGGAAGTCGATGCCGGCTTGTCGACGATCTACCGCGTGCTTAACCAGCTCGTACAAGCCAACATCCTGCTACGCCACAGCTTCGAAGCCGATCACGCGGTATTCGAACTCAATGAAGGGGGCCATCACGATCACCTCATCTGCGTAGCCTGCGGGCGCGTGGAAGAGTTCCGAGACGAAGCCATCGAAGCCCGCCAGCGCGAAGTGGCCACCGCCAATTCCTTTGTGCTGCGTGAGCACATGCTGGTGCTATACGGCCTTTGTCCGGGATGCCGGGCCGACAAGGCGATCAACTGATACGGCCATGGGTTCCCCCGCCGGCTCCCCCGGAACCTCGGCCCCGCCCGGTCTGCTGCGAGCGGCGGTGTGCAACCGGAGTCCATGATGGATCGCCAGACCAGACCACTGCCCGAACTCAAACGCTTGCTTAACGACTGCCTGCGGGAGCAGCCTGGATGCCAGGGTTGCCAATTGCACGCGGTGTGCGTGCACCGGCCTGACCATACCGGGTGCAACTGGAGCGCGGAAGTGGATTTTCCCGGGCGGAGCGAGGAGGAAGCCGTCAGGAGTTTGCCGCTGGCGCGGCGGGTGGTGGTGATGGTCAGGGAGAGGTTTAATGTTGAGGGGATGGGGGCGTTGGGGCTGGTTTGATGTTTTTTGCTTCGGCCCTCGGCTTCGGCTGCTTAAATTCAAAAGCAACTTCAAAAGCTTAAAGTCAAAGGCAGTTTCACCTCCCCTGCGGGGAGGCGACCTACTTTCTTGTCTTGCCCTCCATGTCAGGATAGTTGTCGCCCCGCCACCTTTCGATGAAGGACAATGGAGGGCGGTAACGGTTGGGAGATGAAACGTTATCCGGCGGAGTACAAGGAGTG
>Ga0255338_1001880_pt1 | contig 35521 bp, 29 predicted proteins | sample MeOH1_35cm_T4_19_FD_203715 | JGI IMG/M metagenome (GOLD analysis project Ga0255338, IMG submission 203715) | Sandy soil microbial communities from University of British Columbia, Vancouver, Canada - MeOH1_35cm_T4_195 | ecosystem: Engineered > Artificial ecosystem > Sand microcosm > Unclassified ...
TCCATCATGCGGCCGGTGAACTCGTCGATGATGACGACCTTCTCGTCCTTCACGATGTAGTCGATGTCCCGCTTGAACATCACGTTCGCCTTCAGCGACTGGTTCAAGTGGTGGACAACCTGCGTGTTGGCGATGTCGTAAAGGTTGCGGCCCTCGATCAGGCCCGCTTCCTCAAGCATCCGCTCGGCCTTCTCCGTGCCGTCCTCGGTGAGAACGACGGACTTCTGCTTTTCGTCCTTCTCGTAGTCTTCGGCGACCAAGCTCTTCACGATCTTGTCGACCGAGACATAGAGCTCCGACTTGTCGTCGGTCGGGCCGGAAATGATCAGCGGGGTGCGGGCTTCGTCGATCAGGATCGAGTCCACCTCGTCGACGATCGCGAAATTGAACGGCCGCTGGACCATCTGCTCCCGCGAATATTTCATATTGTCGCGGAGATAGTCGAAGCCGAGCTCGTTATTGGTCGCGTAGGTAATGTCGCTGTCGTAGGCCTCGCGACGCTGCTGGTCCGTCAAGTTAGGCACGATCACGCCCACCGTCAGCCCGAGGAAGCGGTAGATCTCACCCATCCAGTCCGCGTCGCGCCGAGCGAGATAGTCGTTTACCGTGACGACGTGAACGCCCTTGCCGGGCAGTGCGTTGAGATAGGTCGCGAGCGTAGCGACGAGCGTCTTTCCTTCGCCAGTCTTCATTTCGGCGATTTCACCGCGGTGAAGCGCGATTCCGCCGATCAGCTGGACGTCATAATGCCGCTGGCCGAGCGTCCGCTTCGCCGCCTCACGAACCGTCGCAAAGGCCTCCGGAAGCAGATCGTCGAGCTTGGCTCCATCGGCCAGGCGACGGCGAAAAAGCTCGGTCTGACCGCGAAGCTCATCGTCCGTCATGGCCGAAATCGTGGGCTCGAAACCGTTCACGGCATCGACGTATTTTCCGAGGCCGCGGACATAGCGGTCGTTTGCCGATCCGAAGATGCTCTTTGCCAGTGCGGCGATCATGGAAATCCTTTACGTGCCGGGCGCTTGGACGGGCCTGAACGACTGCCCCCACACAGCCGGCAAATTGTGGCGGGCGATGTAGGCAGCGCCCTAAGCGTAGTCAATGAAAGGCAGGCTTAATGGGAGCCTTGAAACGCGGCCTGGCCCAACTGCAAAAAAATCGGGCCCGGCAAGCGCGGGCCCGACTGATTCAATGCCTTCCGCCAGAAAGACCTAGAGGTTGCCCTCGAGCCACTGCTGGATTTGGCTGCGCGGCGCGGCTCCGACCTTCTGGGCGATCGGCTGGCCGTCCTTGAAAAGAAGCATCGTCGGAATGCCGCGAACGCCATAGCGGCCCGGCGTGTCCGGGTTCTCGTCGATATTGATCTTCACGACCGAAACCTTGTCGCCAAGGTCGTTCGAGATCTCTTCCAGCGCCGGGGCGATCATCCGGCACGGACCACACCATTCCGCCCAGAAATCTACGAGAACTGGACCGGATGCACCCAGCACATCGGTCTGGAAGCTCTGGTCGGTGACGGACTTGGTGGCCATTTCAACATGTCTCCGTGACAAAAGTTAACAGGCATATGGGGACTGCGCCCGACAGTCTCAACACTACAGTTCGAAGAGCTGCGGACCGCTCGTGTAGAGCAAGGCGGCACGTACCTCCCGACCCGGAAAAATGACTCGCAACGCCCCTGTATAGGCGCTCATCTGGGCCTTGTGGGAGGCCGGAATCGCATCAGGCGATTGCGGTACTTTCCCAGTCTTGAAATCGATCACAGAAATCCGGCTCTGCTCGACCAGCAGTCGATCGACCGTCCCCGCAACGACTGTCCCGTCGGCGAGGGTTGCCGCTAGTGGAGCTTCCGCGAGCGAACCTTCGCCAAACAGAGCCGAAAAACGCGGATCCGACAGAACTTCGCAGACGGTGTCCGCGATTTCGTTTCGGGCATCTGGGTCGGCGACCCCTGCGCTTCGCTCCAGCCATCGTAGTGCGGCGGCGTGACGCTGTAGCGGTTCCACGTCCGCGAGCCGCTCCAGGAGCAGGTGAATCATCGTCCCGCGCTCGGCCGCGACGCGCATGGATTCACTCGGAGGCGGCAGTGACTCGCGATCCTCGGCGATTGCCGACGGCGCCAGCGGCTTCGGAGGGCGCGCTTCAGGAGGCGCGCGTGTCGTCGCCCACGTCGGAACGGTTGGGCGAGCCAGCGCGGCCGGCGCAGATTTCGCTTTCACCGCGCCTGCCGTGACGTGCCCCTGGTAACGAAGTACCGACCCCCAATGCTCTTCCTCCATCCAGTGGGCGCCGAGCGATACCAGTGCCCGCTCGACACTCGTATGCCAGCAATTCTCGGGACGAACTCCGTCCTTAGCTTTCGGCTGCAGGCCAGCGATCACGAGCCGCTCTTCCGCGCGGGTCAGCCCGACATAGAGTAACCGCCAATGCTCCTCGAGATCGCGCGCTTCCTCTGCGGCGATCAGTTCGGCGAAGGGCGAAACGCGTTCCGCCTTGCGGGGCCGGATGAGCGGCACCTCTCCTGCGCCGGAAACGGGAAAATCGAGCGTCCTCGATATGCCGCCGAGCCTGGCCGGATCGGCGGTAGCGTCGGCGAGGATCACGAGGGGCGCTTCCAGGCCCTTGGCGCCGTGCACGGTCATCACCCGAACCGCATTCGCCGGCGCGGAAGGGTCGCGCTTGATCTCGACCTCGCCGCGCGAAAACCAGGCCAGGAACCGGTCGAGCGACGCAATTTCCTGGTGCTCGAAGTCGAGTGCGCTCGCCAGTAGCTCGTCGATCGGGTCGCGAGCAGCCATCCCAAGGCGGCCATAGAGCTTGCGCCTTCCGTCCATTGGTCCGGAGAGGATAGTCTCCAGAAAGCGGTGGGGCGTCGTGAAGTCGGCCATCGCAAGGAGTTCGCCGAGCTGGTCGCGGGCCGTGCGGAATTCCGGATTCAGGTCGGCGCGTTCGCCGAGCCTCTGCCAAAGCGATATTCCTCCCCGTCCGTAGGCGAGCTCGAGCAGCAGTTCCTGGCTCCAGCCCATCAAGGGAGAAACGAGCAGATTGGCGAGGTTAAGGTCGTCCAGCGGCTGGGCGGCGAATGCAATCGCTGCGAGCAGATCCTTGACGGCCAGTGGCTCCTGGAGGTGCAGGCGATCGATGCCCGCAACCGGCACTCCTTCCTCGAAGAGGCGCGCGACGATTAGCAAGGCTAGTTCGCCGCGGCTTCGAACGAGGATAAGGACATCGCCGGCGCTCAAAGGCCGCTTGGTGGAGGCAAGGATCGGCGCCTCGTCGATCCAGCCGCGTATCTGCCTGGCCAATGCGCTGGCATAAAATCGCGCATCTTCGCCGAGCCAGCCCTCCTCCCCTTCCTCGCCATTCTCGTCGTCATCGACGGCGAATGGCTTCCAAAGTTCGACGACGCCGGGCCGCGCATGAAAATGGGCGCGGTGACGGTTCGGCTGATCGGGAAGACCCATGTTACGGTGGCCGACATCGCCGATGACGGCGTCCACAACATCGAGAACAGCTGGCGCTGATCTGTAGCTCGCCTCGATCGAAAGATCTCGGAATTCCAGCGCTGCGCCGGCCCGCGCATCTTCGTCGGCCTCTAGCAGTGCCGCGGACTGCTGCCGAACCCAATCGCGAGCGCGCTTGAACTCCTGCGGGTCCGTACCCTGGAAGCCGAAAATCGCCTGCTTGAAGTCACCGACCATGAATATGGTCCGACCGCGGTTCTCGACCGCACCTACTCCGGCGAAAAACTCGGCTGCAAGCGCCTGAACGATCTCCCATTGCTCGCGGTTCGTATCCTGGGATTCGTCGACCAGGATGTGATCGGTCCGCCGGTCGAGCTTGTAGCGAACCCAATCGCCCATTCCGGGCGTATCGAGCAGCCGCCGCGTCCAGGCGATTAAGTCGTTGAAGTCGGCAACTCCGGCGCTTCGCTTCGCCCTCGTGTATGCAGCCGCAAACGCCTGCCCCGCTCGCAGTCCCGCCGCCATGTCAGCCGCCAGGCGGACTCCATTCTGCACGTCCAGAAGTTTGCCGATCAGAACCGAAAGCCGACCGGCATGATCCTCGTAGTTCGGTTCGGCTTTCGTCTGGCCGGCGTACACACGGGGTGTGTCTTTCCCCGTCCGCACGATTTTACGCAGTTGCGGCAGCGACGCCGCACGCTCGATCGGCGTCAGGGCCAGCCAGTCCTCGATTTCCTGGGCATAACCGAGCCCCGACTGCGCCCCCCATCTCCGGTTCGCATCGGCGATCGCTTCCAGCAGGTCGCAGTCGAAGCGGTCTTCGTGGCAGTGATGGGCAAGGAACTCTTCGACCGACGCTTCCGGCAGATTCATCGTCTGCCGCAGCTTCAGCTCGATTGCCTCGGGGGCGCCGAGCGCCGCCATTGCGTCCGGCGACTGTGCGCACAGCATCAAATATTTGACCGCCCCTTCCTCGCCTAGACGGAGGCTGAGGCATTGAACGTCGGCAATCAGCTTTTCGTCGCGACGGGACTCAGCCTCAGCTAGCAGGGTCGCCAAGGTTGTCTTCGCCAGTTCCTGCTCGGCGCGGCCCTCGATCGGCTTGAAGCCGGGCGTAATCCCTGCCTCTGCGGGGAATGCGGACAGAAGAGTCTGAGCGAAGCTATGGATCGTCTGGATGCGCAGGCCGCCCGGAGCCTCCAGAACTTTGGCGAACAGACGCCGCGCTCGCTGAAGCGCGGCCGGATCGTTCGGTCCGCGCAGAGCGTAGAGTTCCTTGCGAAGCTGCGCATCCGACAAGCGCACCCAGGCCGCCAGACGCGCACCAATGCGGTTTGCCATCTCTGCTGCACCGGCCTTGGTGAAGGTCAGGCAGAGGATCGACTCCGGGTCGGCCCCGTTCATGAGCAGGCTGAGCACTCGGCCGGTCAGCACTTGCGTCTTTCCCGAGCCCGCCGATGCCGACACCGAGGCATGGACGTTCGGATCGACCGCCGCGGCCTGTGCGCCCTCGAGAATTGGAAGAGGCTTGAAGCGCCTTCCCATCAGCCTTCCGCTTCCATTGTCGGCCCGTCGAACATAGATGTGCGCGGAAGAGAGGCATTCAGGGGTTCGAGATGGCCGACAGCAACGACAGGGATGACGCCAGCGAGCAGCGCAGGTCGAAGCTCGTGAAAGCCGGCGTTGCGGTCGGGATCGGCTCGGCCGCCATCGTCGCCGCGCTCCTCTATGCTTCCAAGATCAAGAAGAAGCCGCGCCGATAGCGTCATTTGCGGCCGTACCATTCTTCGAGCCGCATGAGCTGATCGTAATCACTGTAGGGAGCGTAGGCCGGGTTCAACTTGGCGGTGAACGGCTCCTCGCCGGTCAGCCACTTTCCCGCGGCCTCACTGAAATTGCGAAGCGCATGCTCCAGGAATTCATCCGGACCCATCTTCTTGTCCGGGCGGACGCACTTGCCGAACTGGTCGCCATATTTGCTGAGCGACCAATATTCGTGAGCTCGCGAATGGCCGGATATGCCTTCGAACCCTCCCGCCTCCGCGATCAGGCCAAGTAGCCCCAGCTGCAGAGAAAAGCCGGCCTCGACGGCCTTTTGCGCCGGCGCCTTGCCGGTCTTGTAGTCAAGGATTGCGAGCCCTCCGTCCGGCAACCGGTCGATGCGGTCAGCCTTACCGTGCAGCAGGACGCCGTCGAGCGTCGCCTCGCCCCTTTTCTCGGCGGCGACGGGGCGGCGGCCCAGCGCCTGGTTCGTGACCTCCTGCTCTTCAATCCACCTGATCGCCTCCATCAGGCGCGGCTGCCAAAGGGCGCGGAGCATCGGGTGGATAGTCTCGCTTTCGAGAAGCGAGCGCGCGCGATTCACCAGCTTTGCAGGGTCACATTCGTCATCGCGAAGCCAAGCCTCGAGAACCTCGTGAACCGCGGTCCCCTTCCAGGCAGCACTATGATCGGCATCGACCGGATCGAGACGGCGCAATCCCAGGACCGCCTGCGCATAGAATGCGAATGGATCAGCCTTCAGCCTGTCGACGGACGTGACGGAAATTTTCGTTGGTCGCTGCTCGCGCGGCGGCTTCGGGGCCGGGCGGTCGACGGGCCTCGGAGCTCCTGGGTCGTCCAGTGCGAGCGCGAGGCGCTCCAGCCTTGTGTCGCGCACAAGTCCACCGGTCATGGCCTGAAGCCTCAGCCACAGACGCGACGCGATTGTCGGCGAACGGCTGTCACGGCGCGCCCGGGTAATGAGCACGTGCGGCGCTCCCAGTGCGCTGGCAAAGTCGTGCGCCGATAGCCCGACCCGAAACTCGAGGTTCGGCAAACTGAGGTTGGCGCGTATCCTGGGTGCCAGCCAGGGATCTGGCGCGGGAAGCGCCGGCCATACGCCTTCATTCAGTCCGCCCAGGACCATCAGGTCGGCCTGTTGTAGGCGAGCTTCGAGCAATCCCCAGATGAAGACGCGGGGGTGTCCACCGTAAGGTGGTCGGATTCGAACGCCGTCGAGAAACTGCCCAAGGATCGGGACGGCGTCCTCGGAAGCAATCGCAAGACCTGAATCAGGAAGGGACTGGATTCCTGCGATGAGATCGGCGGCGGAGCGACCATCCAACCCGGCCCAAACCCGATCACCCGCAAGCTGTTCGGCGGCCGCAGCTATTCCAGAGGCAAGGTCCGAAAGCGTAACCGCGGCCTTCAGGCTTTCGAGGCTGTCCAATTGTAACCGGACGCGCTGCCAGGCTCTCAGGCACCCGCGAACCTCCTTCTCCTGTCGCGCAAAATGCGCGTCCAGCCCTTCCAGCCCACTCGCCGGCCTCGGACCGCGCAATGCGCGATCGAGCACGCGGGCATCGTCGACCCATTTGCGGCGAGCCTCGCCCTCTCCGCCCACAAGCGGATGCTTGAGCAGGGCGAGCAAGGCCACCGGTGCCAAGTCCTCGGCTGCCGCCGACGCGATTGCGAGCAACAAGGTGCCTGGCGGAAGCTGCGAAAGCGCGCGCCCGGCGCTGTCGTCAGCATCGATCCCCCAACGCCGGAGAAGCGCTGAGACTCGCTGCGCCAATAGCCTGTCCGGAGTGACCAGGGCTGCCGTGCGGCCCGGAGTTTCCAGGGCCTCGCGAATTGCCAGCGCAATCGCCTGCGCCTCTGCTGCCGGGTCCGGCAATTCGACAGCTTTGATACCCGTCAAACGACGCTCAGCCGGCTTCAGCGCATTCCACTTGTCGCTGAAGTCCGCGGCGGTCATTGCGTGCGAGACCGCACGAGTGCGGACCGCTGGCGACGCCGCCCGTCCTGACGACGGCCACAACAGGACCTCGCCTCGCGCGATGCCTATCCGGTCGAGCAAGGCTTTCAGGTGAAATTGCGGATGGGTTTCCTCGGTGCGGCCCCGGTCGTCCGGGCCAAGTGCATCCCATTCTTCGCCGGACATCGACCCGGGCAGGCTGAGGCCCGGAAGCACGACCATCCCTTCCGGCATTCGAGCGACACGCGCCAGCACCGCTGCGATCGCGGGAGCAGCTGTCGTAATGCCCGCTGCGACGGTGAAGCCGGATGGCGGTCTTTCAGCCCAGCGGTCGGAAGTTCGTCGAAGCAGGCGATTGCGGCGATCCGTTAGGTCGATGCGTCCTCGCTCGGCAAGGATTCCGGGCCACCGTTCGAGCACCGCCCGGAAGCGCTCCAGCGCCTTCTCCCAATGGGCGGCGAGCTCCGGCGCATCCGCGACGGCGTCGGCGAGCCTTGCGGGATCGACCTCCTCAATGATCAAGGCGTCGATGGTTCGGGCCAGCTCGGAAGCGAGGCGCATCGCTTCGGCGGCGGACTCGTCGGGTCCGCGCACCAATGCCGCGACCATCGTCATCCGCTCCAGCGGCTCGATCGCAGGCGGCACGGGTTCGTCGTCACCAGCGGGATCGAGCGCCCCGCCGATCCTTTCATCCAGCTCCGGATCACCGATGGGGATCAGGCGGGGCAACAAGAGGCCGGATCCGCTCGCCCGAACGAACGCGTCGGTAATCGTCCTGACAGCACGATTGTTCGGAAGCAGGATCCGGCCCGAGGCGAGGCGAAGTGGGTCGTTCCCGAACTTCGCGATCAGGCCCGCCGCAAGCGAATCCGCGAACGAGCGGTGCGTCGGTATGCTGTAAACGGCAGGGCGCGCAGCGCGGCCGTCAAACATTCTGAAGGAAAGCTTCGGTCTCGCCGATGGACTTCGGCGTTCCGACGTCGAACCACAGGCCTTGGTGGACCGCGCCGAAGCAGCGGCCCGCCTCGATCGCGCGATCCCAGAAGACATTCGTTGAGAAAGCTCCGTCGGGCGCATCCTTCAGGAGCGCCTTCGATACGATCTGGATTCCGGTGAACACGAACGGGGCGACACGCGACTTCTCACGACGCCGGAGGCGCCCGGACCGGTCCATGTGGAAATCGCCGAGGCCACGATGATTTTGGGCTCGCGCGTGTGGTACGAGCAACAAAAGCGCATCCATCCGCGCGCTATCCCAATGAGAAGCCAGCAGCTTGAGCGTATCGGCCGGCCCATCGACCCACAAATTATCGCTATTGACCACCAGGAACGGGTCGTCGTGAATCAGCGGAGCGGCCTTCACCATTCCGCCCCCGGTCTCAAGCAGCAGGCCTCGCTCGTCGGAGATCGTGACGTTCAAGTCCTGAGCCTTGGCCGCAAGATGCGCTTCGATCGAGCCGGGAAGATAGTGCACATTGACGACTACGTTTTCGACGCCCGCCGCCCGAAGCCGGTCGAGCACATGATCGATCAGCGGCTTACCCGCGACCTCGATGAGCGGCTTGGGCCGGGCTGCGGTCAGCGGGCGCATCCTCTTGCCGAGGCCGGCGGCCATCACCATCGCAGTCTTGGGGACATCCGCCGCGACTTCGGCGCGGAGCCTTAGTGCACGGCGAGCAGCGGTCATGCGGCCTCTTTCCATGGGGCCACGCGATAGTCGGCGCCGACATTGGCATCGAACCATTCGCGAACCGGCTCCAGGCCGGGCTGCGAGAGATCGCGTTCGAGCAAACCCCACATTCGCGGTTGGAAATGCGTATAGTGCGGCTTGTTGTCGCGCTTCCAGAGGCGGGTGAAGACGCCGAGGATTCGGGTGTTGCGCTGCGCAGCGAGGGCCCAGTAGGCGCGCTCGAAACCCTCTCCATTCCCGGTTGCAGCAATGTAGCGATCCAGCATCGCTCGCTCGATGTCCTGCGGAACGTCGCGGCGGGCATCTTCGAGCACCGATGCCAGGTCGTAGGCGGGATGGCCCGCGAGAGCGTCCTGGAAATCGAGCAGGCCGAAATGAGCGACGCCCTCGCGGCCCTTCACCAGCATCACGTTCTCGGCATGGTAGTCACGAAGGACGGTAACAGGCGCCAAACCATCGTTCGCAACCGGCTCGAGCACTTTCGTCCAGGCGTCCCTGTATGCCGCCGCATCGACGGACAATCCTACCGCCGGACAATACCAGTCGGTGAACAGCATCAGCTCTTCCAGCCACTGTTCGAGACCGTGCGGAGGCAGGCCCGGCATCGGCTCATGCCGGTGGAGGTGGACGAGAACGTCTGTCGCGAGCTCGTAAAGCTCGCGCTCACGCGCCGGCTCGCTGTCGAGATATTCCCGCAATCGCCAATCGCCGAAGTCGCCGAGCAGAAGGAGCCCCTGCTCAATGTCCCGAGCCAGGATTTCCGGCGCCGTAAGACCCTTTTCGGCCAGCCATTCCGCAACGGCCACGAACGGACGCACGTCCTCATGCTCCGGCGGCGCATCCATCAGCACCGCCGAGCGGTCGCCCTGGACAATCCGGAAGTAGCGGCGGAACGATGCGTCGCCTGCGAGCGGCAGGATTTCGGCTCCCGCCCATCCGCAGGAAGCGAGGAATGCGGGCGCGTGGGGCGGTGGAATCATTAGAGAGGCCATCGCGACTGCCATGAAGGCGGGACTTTCGCTGTCAAGCGCCTCGCGTTGCCTTCAGCAAATTCCAGGGTGAGTCCAAGGGCTTGCGGCCATGCCCGATCGCCCGCTTTTTCCGGCCATTCGACCAGCAGAACGCCGTCTGCAGCCGCTTCGAGGCCCAGCTCGTCCAGCTCACCGACATCGTCTATCCGAAACAGGTCGACGTGCCAGACGGGCGGATCGAGGTCCTCATAGGGCTGAACGATCGCGAAACTCGGGCTCGGCACCTCGCCCTCATGGCCAAGAGCACCGAGGAAGCCTCGCGCCAGTGCGGTTTTCCCAACACCGAGCGGCCCAGACATTGTGATCACGTCCCCAGCTCGCGCGGCGCGGGCAAGCAGCCCTCCCAAAGCCTCGGTTGCTCGTTCGCCCGCAAGATTCATTTGCTTCCGCGCGGAATGGTCAGGGTCACGGTCGTACCCTTGCCCTTCTTCGACTCCAGCTCGACGTGGCCGCCATGCGCCTCAATGAATTGCCGCGTCAGTGGAAGGCCAAGGCCAAGCGCAGCCTCGCCGCGTACACCCGTCTCGTTGATCCGATCAAAACGTTCGAAGACGCGCGGAAGGTCCTGCTTGGAGATACCGATGCCGTTGTCGACGATCCGGATCACGGCCAGTTCGTCATCCCCCGATGCTTCAAGCCGAATGCGCCCCTTCTTGTCGGTGTAGGCGATGGCGTTGATAAGCACGTGCTCGATCGATTCCCTGAGGCGCCGGACGTCACCGAACGCAAACCCCGTGCTGGGCGCAATGTCGACTTCCAGCTTCTGGTCCTTTTCGGCCGATCTCGGTTGAACGGTTTCGATCGCCATCCGGCACAGCCCGGAAAGGTCCACTCGCTCACGCTCCAAAGCGATCCCGCTCGCCGTTCCCTGAGTCAGCGCGAGGACGTCGTCGATCAGCTTCGAAAGGCGGTCCACCGCTTCCAGGATGGCGCTCACATAATCCGCGGCCGCTGGGGCGAGCTTCCCGGCGTACCCACCGGCCAGCATCTCGGCGAATCCGCCGATCGAGGTCAGCGGTGTACGCAGCTCGTAGCTGACATTGGCGACGAAGTCGGTCTTTACCCGATCGGCCTGCTCTAGCGCGGTCGCGCGTTCGCGCAGAGCCTCCTGGATACGCGTCGAGTCCGTGACGTCGACCATCGTGAAGAGCGCGTTTCCATCCGGCAGCGGCACCGCCGCGAACTCGAAATGCCTGCCGTCCGTCAGCGAGATATGCCCACTTGCCGGCTGACGCTCATTGGTCGTGTGCCGCACCATCTCGCGGATCTGGGCGGCAGCGGTGGGATTGACGAGCTTCCGAGCCATCGCCGGCACCAATTCATCGACACGCGGGTGCTCGGTCAGCCGTTCTTCCTCGAGATCCCAGACGTCCCGGAACCTCTTATTCCAGAGGTACAGACGACCGTCGCTCGCGAAGACGCTGATGGCTTCGAACAGATTGTCGAATGTCGCGGCGCGAACCCGCAACAAAGTGTCGCGCGCCGACGCAAGCCTTACCTGCTCCGTGCGGTCTTCAAGGAACATGCGAAGGCCGCCATCGGGAAGCGGCTGGGCGACCATTCGCAGGTGATCGCCGTCGGCGAGAATCCAGTCCTCCTCGATGACCTCCTGGGGACTGGTGAACCACTCGCGTTTCTCGGCCTTCCACACGGGAAAGTCGCGGACCTCAGGAAGGCGATTGCGTTCGCGCATTCGCTCCAGGACGCGATCGAATTCCGGTGCTTCGGCAAGCCATTCCGGATCAAGCTGGGCCATGACCGCGAAAGGCTGGTTGAAGAAGCTGACATTGCGATCGGCGTCGAACTGGACCGTTCCCGCAGTCATGCGATCGGCTAGGTCACGCTGAGATTGCACGTGGCGGGATAGCTCGGAGCGGGCGTCTTCCAGTTCCTGGATATCAATCGCGAAGCCGGCGACCGCGCCTGTCGGCAGCGGAACGTTCACAATCCGCATCACGCGCCGCTCGCCACGAATTGTCGCAGGCTGCATGCGCGTTTGGAGCTTGCCGGATTCGAGCGCCGCTTCCGCCGAAGCCCGCGCGCTATCCTGTCCGCTGGCATCGACCAGCTCGGTCGACCGGGCAATGACGTCCGAGGCATCGCGTGCTTCAACAGCCTCAACAAAGGCGCGGTTGACAAGGCCGAGCCGCAAATCGGGCCCGCGGTACCACATCGGAAATGGCGCGGCCTCGATCAGGTGAGTGAGCGAATCGAAAGCCGCTTCGGTCTGCCGGATGCGAAGGGACAACTTCGACCGCTCCGCCTCCGCTGCGCTCGTATCGGAGAACCAAAGAAGGATGGCGCCCGCGGGCTCATGAACGGGAGCAGGGCCGCCCCGCACGTCGAACACGCGGTCCGATCCGGCGGCCCTCACCTGGCGCTGTATCGACATTCCTGAGAGGGCCGAAGCGTCCACTGCTGACTTCAGCGCCGCCAAGTCTTCGTAGATCAACCCTCGATCGTCGCCGCCGAGGTCGGCCCACCGCGTAACGGAGCGCTCCAACCCGAGCTCTCTAAGCAGGCGTTGATCCGCTTCGAGCGATCCGTCCGGTCGAACCAGCAGCGGCCGGGTAGGCGCAACGTCGAGAAGAGCCGCCATCGACGTGGCAGCGTCAATGACTGCCCCGGCTTCCCGCATGCGGCGCACGGCAAGCACGAGCAAGGCGGCTGCGATCGCGAGCCAAAGGCCCGCAATCACCAAAGCCAACCATGCTGAGCCCCCCAGCCCGGCCATTCGTCTCCTTACTTCGCGAAGCGATCATGACTTTAGTCGCTGAGCTACGCTTGCAAAGGATAGAAAGCGCCGCGCCGCAACTATCGGATCAAAATAAAAAAAAGACGGGCGGGATTTCTCCCGCCCGTCGAGTTTTGTTCGCTGACGTCGACCTTAGAAGATCTTGGCCTGCGCATTCACGAAGAACGTACGTCCACGCATGTCGAAGCCCGACTGCAGCGGAACGTTCGAGATCGTGTTCACGAACGGATCCTCGGCGGTGATCTTCGGCGGCTTCTTGTCGAAGATGTTCCGGATACCGAGCGTCAGGCTGTAACGGTTCGACGGCTCGAAGCGGATCGTGGCCGTGTGCAGCCAGTAATCCGGCATCGAGAAATCGTAGACAGCCGGATCGTAACCCAGGTCCTCGGTGAGGAACCGGTCGTCCGTTCCCTTGATGTAGTCGACGCCCCAGCGCGCGTACCACGAGCCCCAATCGTAACCGATGTGAGCAGTACCCGCCCACTTCGGATTGCCGATCGAGCCGGCGTAGTCGACCGCTTCCGAGTCCGGATCGGTCTGGTTCACGCGGTCGATAATCTTGATCGCCTGGACGCCGATGTCGAGCTTACCCGGGCCCAACTCGCGGTCGTAACGGAGCACGAAGTCGATGCCCTTCACGATATCGGTCGCGATGTTGATGTAGGTCTGGACGACCGACAAAGCTCCCGTACCCGGCCCCGTGTAAGGATCGCGGGTCACGAACTGGCAGTATTCCGGATGGGTGCCGTTGTAGCAGCCACGGGTCAGGGTACCCGCACCGAGCTGCGACACGCCGCCGTTAATCTCAACGCGGAAATAGTCGATCGCCAGCGAGAGATTGCCGAAGTCCGGTCCAAGGGTCGGCTGAAGGACGCCGCCGAAGGTCAGGTTCTTCGACGTCTCGGCCGAGAGGCCAGCTTCCGCACCACCACGCTGGAAGACGGTGACGCTTCCGTTGTTGATGAAGTTGTTCGGAAGCCCTTCGGCCAGGCAGTTCGCCCGGATCGTCGGGTTGGTGACGTTGAACAAGCTGGTGCAAGGATCGGTGCTTTGCGCCGACAGGAAGCCCGTCGTCGATCCCAGGAACTGCTCGAACAGAGCCGGAGCGCGGTACGACGTACCGTAGCTGCCGCGGAACGAGAGCCAACGGGTCGGCGAGTAGAGACCGCCGATCTTGTAGGTCTCGTCCGAACCGTACGACTTGTAATCCGTGTAGCGGCCCGAAGCGTTGAGAGTCAGAGCCTCAGCGAACGGAACGTTCTTGAGGATCGGGAACTCGAGCTCGGTGAACGCTTCCCAGACACTGTCCGAACCACGGGTGATCGGAGCGGATGAGAAGTTGTACAGGTTGTTCCGCTGCGCATCTTCCGACGGGACGTCGTTGATGCTCGACTTGCGGTACTCCATGCCGACGACCATCTGCGCGTCTCCGCCGGGCAGGCGGAACAGCGGACCGTCGAAGGTCATGTTGGCAGTCCATTCGCGGAACGCCGTGTGTCCGACGACATCGTCGGTCACATAGTCAAACCACGCCGGAGCAGCCGTCCGTGCCTGACCACCGATAATCGCGGCGCTGATGGGCGGAGCGGCGACGCAGCCACCCTGAGTGTTACGGCAGACGAGAGTGCCGGGGGTTGCACCCGGGACGACGTCAAGGCTGCGTTGCAGACGATCGGCGAGAATCTGCTCGAAGCTGTAAGTACCGTCCGACCAGCTCTTCGCGGCATAGACGTCATAGCGCCACGTCGGCAGGAACGGCAGGTCGCCACGGAAACCGCCGGACATCTTCACGAAGTCCTGCGTCTGAGAGCTGTCGTAAATGCCGTAGTCGGCGAACACGCGAACACCGATGTTCGAGGCCGTGCTGACGCGCCTCGGAATGCTGGTGAAGAGACCGCCATTCGAAGCCAGGAGCAGCGGGCTGTTGACCGGATAGTCCAGCGTGAACTGGCGCTGGCCGTTCTGCTGCGACTTACGGCGGGTGGCGAGCAGCTCGAAGTAGAGCTGTCCGTTACCGAAGAAATCGGTGTCGTACGTGCCTGACAGATAGCCGGTGTAGTTCCGGGTTGGCGAAATGATGTCCTGCTGGAGCATCGACGGAGCGAAGGTGTCGCGAACGTTCAGGTTCGTACCGAAGCCACTTCCCTGGATTCCCGGCCTCGTGGGATCGGTGTCCACAGCCGACTGGTAGAGAAGACCGCCGACGCACTCGAAGCCCGGAAGGGTCGTCCCGACCTTGGCCGGATTTGGACGCCAACGGTTACAATAGAGGTAGTAGCTCGGAGGCGCCGTCTCGAAGCCCGGCGCGAGATCGGCTGGGTTGTTCGTGAAGTAGAAGCCGGTGGCGATCGTATTGACTGTCACACCGCCCTCTTCCAGCGGCCAGCAACGGTCGGAGTCGTTGACGCCGAGCGGGCTGAGGCGGCGCTGCTGCGGGCAGCGAGCCCATGGCTGGTCGCCCTGGGTGATGCGGTTGCGGTCGAACAACTCGAGCGATCCGAGGACCGAGAAGCGCTCGCCCGACGTGCCGGCGGTGATCGCATAACGCTGCGACGTACCGGCGCCAATTTCCGGAGCGCCAACCGAAACTTCGGCGGCGATGCCGTTGAACTTGCTGAGCGTGACGATGTTGACGACGCCCGCGACTGCGTCCGAACCGTAAATCGACGATGCACCGGTGTTCAGAACCTCGATGCGGTCGAGAATTGCGTTCGGAAGAACGTTCAAGTCGGCAGCGCCAACCTGACCGCGCGTACCGGCCGGGGCAATGCGGCGGCCGTTGAGCAGGATCAGGGTACGCGTCGGGCCAAGGCCACGCAGCGACAGAGTGTTCACGCCTGGACCGCCCTCGACGACGAATCCGCCGAACGTATCGTTGATCTGGCCGGTGCCGCCGGTGACGCCGACGCTCTGAAGAACCTCAGCCGTCGAGTTGAAACCTGCATCGACCGCAGCCTGGCGGTTGATGATGGTGACTGGGTCAGCCGTATTGAAGCGGTCGCGGCGGATGCGCGAACCGACGACGACGACGCCGCCTTCTTCCCCAGCCGGGGTCGCGACTGCGCCCTGCTGAATGGCTTCGCCCGCCGGAGTATCGGCTGCCGGGCAATTGGCCTTAGGATCCCGCTGGTCGGCCGGAGCCTGGCACGGGTCGCGATCCGGATTAACCGGATCGGGTGTCTGCGCATTCGCAGGCGCCGCAATTGCGAGCGCTGCGAAGGACGCAGACGTCAGAAAAGCATAGGAAAGTGAGCGCATGGCTAGTCGATCCCCTCGAAGCAGGTAAATTTGTTCCCCGACGGGTGACTTACGAAACCGGTAACGAAAAGAAAGTGAAGAGCGCGCTTCGCTCGAATTCCGCGGTCGGTTGTAGCATTAATGCAACATGACTGGACGAGCCGGTAAACGCGAATTGTCGCATGGCCGACACAGCTGGCGTCATCGTCTAGCCGTGCGGCTGAAATTCCGCATCGAAGGTGATCGTCTCCGGGAATTCCTCGGTCGCGGGACCGACGACCATCGGGCACTTGATGCCCGGCATCAGCTCGACCGTGAACAGCTCGTGCACGTCGCCCTCCAGCCTCAACCACTCCGCGCCCTTGCCGGTAGCGAGATCGATAATGAGCACGCCGCACATCGGCGTCCCGTTCCGCTTGGCGAGCTCATCGGCGATCGGCATGTCTTCAAACTTGCCGTAGCGCGGCTTCGAAACGGTCACGAGCGCAAAGCCGTTGATGATAGCGAGCCCGCGAAGGAACCCGGGGCAGAATGCTACATCCCGAAGGTCGCCGGTCTCCTTGTCGACTTCGACGAGGAATCCACGACCGCTGTCTACAGCGTATAGCTTCCCGTCCGGCGCTTCCCGGGGCGAGTGCGGCATCGAAAGCTGGTCGGTCACGACGCGGTTCGTTTCCACGTCGATGACGACGCCCTTCGGAAGCGGACGGCCGTGCCAGCCGTCGGCGAAGTCGGTCTGGCTGACAGCCGTCACATATTTCGGCTTCCCGTCGAGCATGCCGAGGCCGTTCATGTGGCAACGGTCCTCGCGGGCCAACTCGGAGATGAAGCTTGGCTTCCAGATCGGACGGAAGCTGTGCACCGGGTCGATCGTGGCAAGGCAGGAATAGCTCGTGTTCACGAAAACCGGCTGGCCTTCATCGTCAACGCCCATCTCGTGAACGTCGATGTCGCCGGTGATGAAAGTCTGTCGAGGCATCAACGAAAGGTCGTACGTGCCCTGGGCAACCATTCCTTCGGGCAGAATGTTCTCAAGGCGCCAGATCTGCACACGCGAAGCCAGCCAAAGACCGTTGCGATCCCAGCATACGCCCATCGCACGGCTGAATGCCGACTGATGCACGGAGACCGTTCCATCCGGCATCGTCCCCACGAGGAACAGGCGACCGCTCTGGTAGGATGTAACAGCGAAGCTCGTCTGGTTCTGAGTTAGCCAGGCCGCCAGCCCACGTGACACGCTGATCTTGGTCTCTTCCGGCGGAGGCGCCGCAGGGGCCGCAGTCTCGCTTGTTCCGGCGGCAGCAGCCGGCGGGGTGACTTGATATGTCATGGTTGGCGCAAACTCCGTGGGCGCAATGTTGCCGGCGCTCTAACCGGCGTCAAAGAAAACGCCAAGCTAGTGACTAAGCGGCCGCGCGGATCGGGATGCGCCTGTCAGCGAGAAATTGCCGGGCGCGTTCATCGGCTTGCTCGACAATCGGCCAGACCGCTTCGATGACATGAGCCAGCCGACGCCATTTCTGGCGGTCCGGCTTCGAAACGGTCGTCTTCGAAAGCGGCAAAGTGTCGCCGAGCTTGCGATCCCACCCGAGCCCCACGGCCGCCGCCAACCGCTCCATTTCGGGCTGCGGGGAATCAAGGAAGGTGCCGTAATCGATCGCCTGCACGCGGCCTTCGCCAAGCCGTTCGAGATCATCGAGCAGGACCTCGGTCGTGATCGCCCACTGGTGCGCCACGATCTCCGGGATCTGCATCCGCTTCAATTGCTGCCAGCCGGGGACAAGCAGAAGCGACCATGTTCCGTCAGGCCAGCCCGGCAGGCCAGGATAGGTCCTGAAACCGCCGGAGTGCCAGGCCTCCATCATGCTGTAGAGCGTCTCGCGAGCATCGCGGTACAAATAGATGAACTCGGCGTCCGGCCAGATCGCGTCGAAGAAGGGAACGCGAAGAGCATTCTTCGGCGTCTTCTCGACCATCCGGACCCGCCCTGTCGGGCGCCGACCGTCGCGATCCTTGAGCTGCCGGTAGAAACCTTCGGCTAGCCGCTCCGCTCGCTCAGGTGTCGCGTCGTGCGCAACCAGTTGGTTCGACAGCCATCCGCGTTGCGGTGGCGCAAGGCCGGGCACGTTCTCGATCAGGCGATGGCTCTCGTCCCCGGTTGCGAAAAGGCCGGGCGCCTTGACGAACGTTTCGTAGAGAAGGGTCGACCCGGATCTCGGGGTGCTCACGACGAAAAGCGGCCGGTCGAAGCGATTTCGGTACGGCTCCCTGTCGGCGGGACGAAACGCCTTTGCCGACCCGGAAAGGATCACGCTTCCGGTGGCCTTGTCTTCCGGCTCGGGTTGAACGACCGGGGCCTCCGACTTCGCCACGCGGCTATCCGGATGGGCAAGCGCCATCTGGAAGATCAATTGTTCGAGGATACGCCCTAGGAAGACCTCATTGGGCATTTCGAGCGACGAGACGTCCAGCTTCGTCAGGCTCGCCCGAATGTCCTTCAGTAGGCCTTCGTAAACCGCGCGCCCTTCATCTTCGGTTCCAAAGCGCGCCCAGTTGGCGGCCCATGCGTCGATGAAGGATTCAACCCTGTCGAGAGACTCCACGATCTCCGGATCCGTGCCGGCCTGCTCGCGAATGAATGCGAGGTGGCATCGCATTTCCCAGGGGGACATGACCTTCGGCGAATTGACTCGCTCGAAGACCAGGCCCTGGCCGGAGCGAGCGCCAGGAGCGAACAGCCGCGGTTCAGTGCTTCCCTTCTCTGCCGCCCTCAACAATTCAGGGAGAATTCCTCCGCCCACCGTATCGAGCACAAGATGAATGCGCTGCGCATCGCCCTTGTTCTGGACGTCATGGCGGAGGAAGCTGTTGAACACCCAGCATTCGCCCGCTGCCATGTGGACGGTCTCGTCGCCGCAGGTGAACAGGACACCCGGATTGGTGATCACCGGAATGTGAATGCGCAGGTGCGTGCGCCAGTAATAATGGATGTCGATGTGCGGCGGCACTTCCCGTCCCGGCGCCAGTCCCATGAAGCGGCTGCGACCCCAGACGCCGCCGATCTCGGCCATGATCTGCCGAACGTAGTCGCAACGGTTCAGGCTGTCGGTCGCGGCCATCGGCCCTTCGATATTGTCGCTATCCTCGCCGGCTGGCGTCACCAGCCTAACGGCCTCGTTGCCGACGAAGCCTGTCGGGTGCGGAGTCCAGGCCGAAGGCGGAAGAGCACGCGCCTCTGCCGCCAGGGCGTCCGCGTCAAATCGGATCGGCAGTTTCAGGAAGGGCTGCTTCAGGCGCATTCGAATTTCATCCTTTCCGCCCTTCTAATCAAACCGGGACGGTCGGCAAACAAAAGGGGCGCCTCCATCTCTGGAAACGCCCCCCGGTTGTTCGCCTGGGAACTCGCTTAGTAGCGGTAGTGCTCCGGCTTGAACGGGCCTTCCGGAGACACGCCGATATAAGCGGCCTGCTTGTCCGAAAGCTTGGTCAGGTGCACGCCGAGCTTGTCGAGGTGGAGCGCGGCAACCTTCTCGTCGAGATGCTTCGGAAGAACATAGACGTCGTTCTTGTACTGGTCGCTCTTCGTCCAGAGCTCGATCTGGGCGAGCACCTGGTTGGTGAAAGACGAGCTCATCACGAAGCTCGGGTGGCCCGTTCCGTTGCCAAGGTTCACTAGACGGCCCTTCGACAGGACGATGATCTTCTTGCCGTCCGGGAACTCGACCTCGTCGACCTGCGGCTTGATCTCGGTCCACTTCATGTTGGCCAGCGCGCCGATCTGGATCTCGCTGTCGAAGTGGCCGATGTTCGAAACGATCGCCATGTTCTTCATCGCGCGCATGTGGTCGAGCGTGATGACGTCCATGTTGCCGGTCGCGGTGACGAAGATATCGGCGCGCGGAGCGGCCTCCTCCATCGTCACGACCTCATAGCCTTCCATCGCGGCCTGGAGCGCGCAGATCGGGTCGACTTCCGTCACGATGACGCGGGCGCCGCCGTTGCGGAGCGAAGCGGCCGAGCCCTTGCCGACGTCGCCGAAGCCGGCAACGCAGGCGACCTTGCCGGCGAGCATGACGTCCGTTCCGCGGCGGATGGCGTCGACCAGCGACTCCTTGCAGCCGTAGAGATTGTCGAACTTCGACTTCGTCACGCTGTCGTTGACGTTGATCGCAGGGAACGGAAGCTTGCCCTTCTTGGCGAGGTCATAGAGCCGGTGCACGCCGGTGGTGGTCTCTTCCGACACACCCTTGATCGCTTCGACGGTCTTGGTGAGGTAGCCCGGGCGCTCGGCCATGAACTTCTTCAGCGTCGCGGCGAAGATTTCCTCTTCTTCGTTCGAAGGGGTGAACAGCTCTTCTCCGGCCTCGACGCGCGCGCCCCAGAGTGCGAACATGGTCGCGTCGCCGCCATCGTCGAGAATCATGTTGCAGGTCGTGTCACGGCCCCAGTCGAAAATGCGGGTGACGTAGTCCCAATATTCCTCGAGCGTCTCGCCCTTCACGGCGAAGACCGGAATGCCGCGAGCCGCAATGGCTGCCGCGGCGTGGTCCTGGGTCGAGAAGATGTTGCAGGATGCCCAGCGGATTTCGGCACCCAGCTCGGCCAGCGTCTCGATCAGGACCGCAGTCTGGATCGTCATGTGAAGCGAGCCGGTGATCCGCGATCCCTTCAGCGGCTTCGACGCGCCATATTCCTCGCGCAGCGCCATCAGGCCCGGCATTTCCGTCTCGGCGATCTCGATCTCCTTGCGACCGAAATCGGCGAGGCCAAGATCCTTCACGACATAATCGGTGAAACGCGTTTCAGCCTGGGTCGCCACGTCAAGAGTCTCCAATTGTGATTGCTTGTGCGCAGTTGCGCGTCGCGCCCGCCCCTAGCGGCAGCGCGCCGTCAAAGCAAATATAAAGAATTCTTTATATGTTGAACAGAGCTACGCGACCCCTGTCTCGCTGGAGAGCAGCCTCGGATCGACACCTTGCGCCTTGAAAGCCGCTGCCCAGCGTTCATCCGCCGGCGTGTCGAAGAGCAGCTTCTGGCTACTCTCGGCCGCAAACCAGCCATGCCGCGTCATTTCCTCGTCGAGCTGGCCCTCGCCCCAGCCTGCGTATCCGAGCGCAACCACCCATTGGGAAGGGCCTCGCCCCTCCGCGATTGCTTTCAGAATATCGATCGTTCCGGTCATCGCGAACACTGCCCCGTCCCGCCCGTTGACCTGGAGCGAATCCTGCCCGCCCCAGTCTGTGGAATGAAGCACGAAGCCCCTCCCCGGCTCCACCGGCCCGCCATGATGCACGGCGCAGTCCGGCGCCTTTCCGGCGTCGATGTCCAGCTGCTCCAGCAGCGCGCGGAACCGCATTCCGGCGCGCTTGTGACCGATGCCGATCCCGACCGCTCCGTTCTCGTCGTGGACACAAACGGCGATCACTGCCCGCTCGAAACGCGGATCGGCCATTCCGGGCATCGCAAGCAACAGCTTGCCCGAAAGAAAACGCGGCTCTTCCATGAATGACGTAATGAGCCGCACAGCCGTAACGGGCAAGCCTTGAGGCGGAACCCATCGCGGCTGTAGGGGCTTCAACCTTAATGCTTCGAGGAGACCAGAAATGACGATCAATGTCGGCGACCGCCTTCCGGATGTAACGCTCACCGTGGCGACGCCGGATGGCCCGGAACAGACCACTACGGGGGAGTTCTTTGGTGGACGCCGCGTCGCGTTGTTCGCGGTGCCTGGCGCCTACACGCCGACCTGTTCGGCACGTCATCTTCCGTCCTACGTCGACAAGGCCTCGGAGATTAAGAGCAAGGGTGTCGACGAGATCGCATGCATCTCCGTCAATGACCCTTTCGTCATGTCCGCATGGAACAAGTCCGACGGCTCCAGTGACATCACTATGCTCGCAGATGGCAATGGCGCCTTCGCAGACGCAGTCGGCCTGTCGATGGACGCCAGCAAGTTCGGAATGGGCAAGCGCAGCCAGCGCTATTCGATGATCGTCAACGACGGCGTCGTGGAGAAGCTGAACGTGGAAGCGCCGGGCGAATATCGGGCCTCCAGCGCGGAGACTTTGCTCGAACAGCTGTAATCCCTGCATCCGTCGCTCATCCGTATCTCCTCGCCGCTGGACTGAAACTTGCCTCAGTCCAGCGCGTTGAAAACGCAACGAAAACCTGGAGGAGATTCCGAGATGGCAAGGAACAACAATCGCGGCCGCAACAACAACCCGTCAGGCCGCAACCAGTACAGCAGCGACTGGATGAGCACGGTCAAGGAACGCCCGATCGCCGCCGCGGCGGTGGCCGCCGCATCGGTCGGCGCGGGCGTTTTCCTGTGGTCGAAGCGCAATGCGCTGAGCGAGCAGATGAGCAACCTCAGCAGCCAGATCAGCGACTGGACAGAAAGCATGCGCTCGTCGGGCAGCGATGAAGATGAGTTCGAAATGTCCGATAGCTCGCCCTCTGGCGCGGCAACCGGCACCAGCTCGTCGCGGACTTCGCGTTCGACCGGCTCGCGGAACACGAGCACGCGAGGCAAGACTTCTCGCGGCATGAGCGAAACGGGCGGCGGCAATGCCTCGCTCGGCGCGCACACGGGATCGGGATCGGGCGCAATCTCCTAGATCACGCCAATCGCAAACTCGAAGGGGCGCCTCGCGGCGCCCCTTCTCTTATCCGCTTACCAGCCGCACTGCTTTCCGCGGTTCTGCTCTTCGAGCCAGCGCTGCAGCGGAGCAAAATATTCGAGCATCGGCTTGGCCGACATCTCGCGGCTGCCAGTGAACGCCTGGAGCGCATCAGGCCATGGCTTCGATGCGCCCATCGCCAGCATTGCGTTCAGTCGCTGGCCAACTTCCTTGTTGCCGTAGAAGCTGCAGCGGTGGAGCGGGCCCTTCCAGCCCGACATGTCGCAGGCCGCTTTGTAGAACTGGAACTGGAGAATCCGTGCGAGGAAGTAACGCGCATATGGCGTGTTCCCCGGAATGTGGAACTTGGCTCCCGGATCGAAGTCCGCTTCCGAACGAGCGACCGGCGGCGTGATGCCCTGATACTCGCGCTTCAAGTCGACCCAGGCCTGGTTGTAGTTCGCCGGCGTGATCGAGCCGTTGAAAACGCCCCAACGCCACTTGTCGACGAGCAGACCGAACGGAAGGAAGGCAACCTTGTCCATCGCCTGACGGAGAAGGAGGCCAGTGTCTTTGCTCTCGTCCGGAACCTTCTTCGGATCGAGCAATCCGATCTGCACCAGATATTGCGGCGTGATCGAAAGTGCGACGAAGTCGCCGATCGCCTCGTGGAAGCCGTCGTTGGCCCCGTTGAGATACAGGTACGGCTGCTGGTTGTAGGCACGCTGATAATAGTTGTGGCCCATTTCGTGATGGATGGTCACGAAGTCGTCCGAATTGACCTTGGTGCACATCTTGATGCGCAGGTCGTCCTTGTTGTCGACGTCCCAGGCCGACGCGTGGCAGATCACTTCGCGGTCCCGCGGCCGGGTGAACTGCGTCCGCTCCCAGAAGGTCTTGGGCAGCGGCGCGAAGCCGAGGGAGCTGTAGAAGCCCTCGCCGATCTTGAACATGTCGAGAGGCGTCTTCTTCTGCCCCTCCAGCAGCTTGCCGATATCGTAGCCGACATCGCCCGAGCCCTTCGGCGCCACAACGTCGTAGATGTTGCCCCACTCCTGCGCCCACATGTTGCCGAGCAGATCGGCGCGGATCGGGCCGGTCGCGGGCTGCACGGCGTTGCCGTACTTCTGGTTGAGCTTGGTCCGAGTGTAGCAATGGAGCTGCTGGTAGAGCGGCTTCGTCTCGGCCCAGAGGCGATCGTACATCGCCGAGAATTCCTCCGGCGACATATCGTATTGCGAACGCCACATCGCGCCCGTGTCGGCATAACCGAGCTCTTTCGCGCCCTGGTTCGCGATCTCGACCATGCGCGTGTAATCCTGACGCATCGGGCGGCCGACATTCTCATGCCAGCTCTGCCAGACTTCCTTGAGCTCCGCCGGGTTGCGAAGCTCGCCCATCAGGGCCTCGGCATCGTCGCCGGTGATGACCTTGCCGTTATGCGTCGCGCGGCCCTTGCCGTAGGCCGACTGCAGCCGGGTCGAAATGTCGTTGAGCTCGGCGGCAGCGCCAGGCGTCGAGGGCGCTGCCAGGACGAGCGCTCCGCGGAGAATGTTGAGCTTTCGCGCGGTGTCCGCATCGAGGCCCTGCACCTGCGAATATTGTGCGGCCTGCGTCGCGTATTTGACGCCCTTTTCGGTGGCGATCGTGCCGAAATAGGCGTTCAGGGCGTCCGTATCCTCGTTGATGTACGTGTTGTTCACCCACGCTGCGTGCTGAGTGATCACGTTAAGGTCGAACAGGTCCTTCTCGACATCGGCAATGAACTGACGAGCGCCTTCAGGGGTCTGCGGATAAGGCAGCGCGGCGGCTGCAGGAGTCTGCGCCTCGGCTGCGGTTGCCGGAACTTCGGCGACCGGCGAGGTCGAAGAGGTATTGGCGGCGCAACCAGCCAACGCAAGCGCCGCAAGCGACACGGAAGCAGCAAATTTCATGGACTCGACTCTCCCCAATTTCAGACATTCTCCCGAGGCGCGCCGAGTGAAACCGGCAAGCCCCGTTCGTCAAGGGGTCAGCTGCGGTCGTCAGACGGCGGCAAGGAAACTGGCGATCACCTCGCCAAGTTCCGTCTTGGTGACTGAGCTCATGTGCGTTCCCGGAATTTCCTCGTAACGAGCATTTGGAAGCGCGTCGGCGAATTCGCGGGCAGACCCGTTGTCCTGGTCCTCACTTCCGCAGACCACGAGCGTCGGCATGGTGAAGGCGGCAAGCGCTTGCTCGGGGTCCGGATGATCGCCGAGCGCCTTGAGCAGGAGCGCTGCTGCCACGCGATCGACCTTCATCGTGCGCATGAACTGGATCGACAGCCAATGCGGATCCCCGCGCCGAGCTTCATCGAACCGGTCGATCGCCTCGAGGAAGAAATTGCTCCGGCGATCCCAGTTGGTGAGGACCTTCACGCCGGTTCCGGACAGGATCGCGCGTTCCGGCTCAACACCGTTGCTGACAGCATCGATGGTCGTCCGCGCGCCTAGCGAAAAGCCGCCGAGATCGAAGCGCTCGATCTTCAAATGCGCAATGAGTTCCTTGAGGTCGCGGACGAAGATGTCCGCCGAATATTTGGCGGGATCGTGAGGCTTGCCGCTTTCCCCGTGAGCACGCAGGTCCGGCGTAATGACCCGGAATCCCTCGGACGCAATGCGATCGGCATGACCGAACTTGATCCAGTTCATCTGTGCGCTGGAGAAGAGCCCGTGCAGCAGGATGACCGGCCTGCCCTCGCCCGTCTCGTAATAGGCGAGTTCGACCCCGTCGGAGGCGGTCCAGCGATGGAGTGCGGCATCGGTCATTCCGGCATTGTCCCGGTCGCCTCGATCCACTTGTTTACGAGTACGTCATAGTCGCTGCACTTGTGCTCCGGCAGACCCTCCGTGTTGAGCCATGGCCGCTGGATGCTCTCCGCGCCGAAATGATGCCGCGGTTTGAAGCGTGAGGGATCGTCGAAGCTCGCGACCGTCAGGTCCAGGTTCTCGCTACCCTCCTTGTACTGATAGCCGAGCGAGGTCCCGCATTCGCGGCAGTATGGTCGCTTCCCGATCGCCGAGCTGTCGTACCAGTCGGGCTGATGCTCCCAGGTGACATCGACCTGCTTGACGTTCTTGAACGCGACGGAGACCGAGCCTGTCGCCCGCTGGCACATCCGGCAATGGCAGAGATAGGCGTCGTCATTGGCGATCTTCACCGTGTAGCGGACCCGCCCGCACGCGCAGCCGCCAGTCATTTCGTCGGGCAACACATCCTCCCTTGGAGCATCGCCATTTGCGCGGCTAAGGGGCGGCATGTCCAGCGCACCGCCTGCGGAGGAAATTTGGAAAGACGCCCGCTGGCTGGCTCAGGCGGTCGACCCGCGAGCCGGGCTGGTGCGGTTCGTCGAGATGACGGCCGACGCATACCGCGAGGCCAGCTTTCTCGACGACCGAATGTTCCAGCAGAAGCAACGGACGAACCACCTGTTGCAGTGGGGCAATGTCGCTAGCTCAGTCCCGGTGGATGCCCGCCGCGACGCGCGCTGGATATTCCATATCAGCCATGTCGGTTCGACCCTGATCGCACGGCTTCTGGGGGAGCTGGACGGAATTCTATCCATTCGCGAGCCACGCGCTCTGCGAGACCTTACCTTCTTCTCACAGGACGTGCGGGCGCGGTTCATCCCTACGCTGCAGGCTCTCTTCTCGCGGACCTTCGAGCCCGAGGGCGCCGCAGTCATAAAGGCGACAAGCTTCGTCAGCGAGATCGCGGGAGAGTTGATCCCGGCGAGACAGCCCGCGCTATTTCTCTACGCCACGCCTCGCTCCTTCATGTCCGGAATTCTGGCGGGGGAGAACTCGCGCAAGGAACTTGTCGGGCGGTCGGAGCAGCGTACGGGCCGTCTGGTCGGCCGAGGCGTAAATCTTCCCGCTCCGCGAACCGAAGCCGACCTAGCGGCGGCCGCCTGGGCCTGCGAAATGGTCGCGCTGGAATCGGCGGATGGAGCCAACATTTTGTGGGCCGATTTCGACCATGTCCTCTGCGACCTGGATGGATTCCTGAGTGAGCTTGCCGGCTCCTTCGGGTTCCGCGCGACGCCCGAGCGCCTGGCCGAAATCGCCAATGGGCCTCTGACTCGCCGCTACTCGAAGGCCACCGAGTACGAATACAGCCCGGAGCTGCGCCGCGAGTTGCTGGCCGAGGCGGAACGGCAGCATCGCACTGACATCGAAAGTGCGCTTGCCATGCTCGACGCGGCGTCCGAAACAGCGCCCTTGCTTCGGAAGGCCCTCGACCGGGCGAAGGCGGAGAGCTGAATGTATCGGGTGCTGGACATACTGACGCCGGAGGAAGTTGCGGAATGCCGCCAGATCGCGGCCAGTGCGACCTTCGTCCACGGCAAGATCAGCAATCCGCACAACAAGGCGAAGCAGAACGAGCAACTCCATGAGGCAGCCGCCTACGAACGGAGCGCGAAGCTCGTTCTCCAGGCCATGATGCGTAGCGACGAGTTCCGCGAGTTCGCATTCCCCGCGCAGATCGCTCCGCCGCTGCTGACCCGTTACAAGCCGGGGATGCACTATGGCGCGCATGCCGATGCCGCCTACCTGCAGCTACCGCACGGGACGGTGCGCAGCGACCTCAGCTGCACGATCTTCCTCAACGAGCCCGGGGATTATGAGGGCGGCGCGCTCCACGTCCGGCTGTCGGACGGCAGCATGCGGTTCAAACTGAAGCCCGGCCAGGCGATCGTCTACCCGTCGGACACTCTCCACGAGGTCGAGCCGGTCACCAAAGGAGAGCGGCTCGTGGCGATCACCTTCATCCAGAGCCGAGTGAAGGATCCCTTCCAGCGCCACATGCTGTTCGAGCTGAACGAAGTCGCGGCGCTCGAAGGCCTGAAGATGGATCCGGACAACTTCAGCCGGATGCAGCTAATTCAGGCGAACCTGCTCCGCTACTGGGGCGACCAGCCCTAGGCCTAATTGCCTTGCGACGCCGGCGGCAGCGAGACGTGCTCGTGGATGATTTTCCAACTTCCGTCCGGCTGGCGCTGAAACACGTCGGTGAACCGAGCGCTGAGCGTCGGTCGCGTGGTCCCGGACTCGATCGTGAAGACTTCGGTGCCCGAGCTGATGAACGCATCGGGGCCTAACAGCTGAATCTGCCGGTCAGGGACATGGTAGTCCGCGGGCTTCATGCTGACGAAGTCGCGCGCCCAGCCGGTCTGGACCTTCCTGTCGGTGCTCAAGGTGGGATGCCCCGCGTCGAACAGGACGGCGCCTTCGGCATATTGCCGCATGACATCGTCGACCTTACCGGTCGTGAAGTTCGCTTCGGCCTGCTCGGCGATCGTTGCCGCCTCCGCCTTGGTCACCGCCGCATGTCCGGCCGGCGCCTGCTTGCAGCCGGCAATGGCGAGAATGCCAAGGCATAGAACGAAGACGCGCATCGCTACCTCCCCGCAAAGGAGGCGAGGCTATTGGGTTAGGCGGCCTTCTGCAAATGCTTGCGGCCGAGAAGCTCGGCAATCTGGACGGCATTCAGCGCCGCGCCCTTGCGGAGGTTATCGCTGACCACCCACAAGCTGAGCCCGTTCTCGACCGTCGAATCCTCGCGGATTCGGGAGACGTAGGTCGCATATTCGCCGACCGCCTCGACCGGCGTGACGTAGCCACCGTCCTCGCGTTTATCGACGACCATCACGCCGGGTGCTTCGCGCAGGATATCGCGCGCCTCGTCGGCGGAAATCTCGTTCTCGAACTCGATGTTCACGGCTTCGCTGTGGCCGACGAAGACAGGAACGCGGACGCAGGTCGCGGTGAGCTTGATCGACGGATCGAGGATCTTCTTCGTCTCGACCACCATCTTCCATTCTTCCTTGGTCGAGCCGTCGTCGAGGAAGCTATCGATGTGGGGGATGACGTTGAAGGCGATCTGCTTGGTGAACTTCCTCGGCTCGTTCGCGTCGCCGACGAAGATGTTCCGCGACTGCTCGAACAGCTCGTCCATGCCCTCTTTGCCGGCACCTGAAACCGACTGGTAGGTCGCAACCACGACGCGCTTGATCTTCGCGGCGTCGTGAAGCGGCTTGAGCGCGACGACGAGCTGAGCGGTCGAACAGTTCGGGTTCGCGATGATGTTCCTGCGGGTGTAGCCGGAGATCGCCTCGGCATTCACCTCCGGCACAATCAGCGGAACGTCCGGGTCCATCCGGAACAGCGAGCTGTTGTCGATGACCGTGCAACCGGCCTGAGCAGCACGCAATGCGTGGCCCTTGCTCACTTCCGAGCCGGCGGCAAACAAGGCGATATCCCAGCCGCTGAAATCGAAATGCTCGAGGTTCTTGACCTTGAGCTCCTGCCCGCTGTCGCCGAAATCGATGATGTCGCCGGTCGAGCGCGCCGATGCGACGGCCGCGACCTCGTCCAGCGGGAATTGCCGCTCGGCGAGGATGTTCAGCATCTCCCGCCCGACATTGCCCGTCGCTCCGACTACTGCGACCCGATAGCCCATTTGAATCCTCCGTTACGGGCACGCACCTAGTGTTGTCGGCCCGCTTTACCAAGGGGCACGCAACCCACCCCCGTCGAATCCGTTTCGATTCTTTGGTAATGGAGTGAGTTCCAGCGACGCGCCCCGCGCAGTTCGCGAGACGCGCCCTTGTTCGAAGGGAGGTCTTCGGTGTCCGCAACAACCGTTTCCGCATCCCCCAAGTCCACATCAGCAACTCCGGTACGCCGCATCACAAGCGCCGACGCCGATGCCGCCCTTCGCGAAGGCTGGGCAGATTTCATGGACATGCGAGGGGACCTGATCTTCGTCGGCCTGATCTACGTACTGGTCGGTGTGGTCGCTGCGACAGCGGTCATGGGCGGCGCACTGCTTCCGCTGCTGTTCCCGATCATCGCCGGGGTCGGACTGATGGGACCCGTCGCAGCCCTCGGCTTCTACGAAATGGCGCGCCGGAGAGAGAGCGGCCTCCATTCGAACTGGCAGCATTTCCTCGACGTCCGGAAGCGGCCGGGAGCTGACGAGATCGCGATCGTCGGAGCTCTGCTGCTCGGCATCTTCGTGGCTTGGGTGTTCGTTGCCAGCGGCCTCTACATTGCTCTCTTTGGATGGTGGGAGCCACCGTCGATCGGAGCATTCCTCTCGCGGGTGTTCACCACTCCCGAGGGATGGGCGCTGATCCTGATCGGCAACGCCATCGGGCTTGGCTTTGCGGCACTGGTGCTGGGACTCAGCGTGGTGTCCCTGCCGATGCTCGTCGATTGCGACATCAGCGCAGCCGAGGCCGTTTCCACGTCATGGCGAGCCGCCCGGGCGAACCCGGGCGTGATGTTCCGATGGGGCGTGACCGTTGCCGCTCTGCTCGTGATCGGCTCGATCCCGCTGTTCGTGGGACTCGCGGCTGTGCTGCCGTGGCTGGGCTACGCCACGTGGCATTTGTACACGAAGCTGGTTGATCGAAGCGCGATAAAGTCGCGCCGCGACTGAGCCTTAAGCGTCGGTCTTTTCGGCCTGCTTCGCCTCTTCGCGGCGCGGGTCGCGGCGCTCGGCGATACGAGCCGACTTACCACGACGGCCACGGAGGTAGTAAAGCTTCGCACGACGGACTGCGCCGCGGCGAACGACCTCGATCGAATCGATGGCCGGCGAATAGAGCGGGAAGACACGCTCGACGCCTTCGCCGAAGCTGATCTTGCGGACGGTGAAGCTGGAACCGACGCCCTTGTTCGAACGGGCGATGCAGACGCCTTCGAACGCCTGGACGCGGCTGCGGTCGCCTTCGATGACCTTCACGCCAACGCGGAGGGTATCACCGGGGCGGAATTCGGGGACCTTCTTGTCGGCGGTCAGCGCTTCAATGGCTTCGCGCTCGAGAGTCTCGATCAGGTTCATTTCTTACTCGCTCTATCTTCACGCTGCGCGCCAGAGGGCGGTGCCTGCGATACGCCCCCGTGGCGCTCGATCAGGTCCGGCCGCCTTAGCCGTGTATCTTCGACCGCTTTTGCGTGTCTCCACGCGGCGATCTTCGCATGATCCCCCGACCGCAGCACTTCGGGGATCGTGCGTCCTTCCCATGTTACTGGTCGGGTATAGTGCGGATATTCGAGCAGCCCCTCTTCGAAGCTCTCCTCCTCACCGCTGGAGGCCGCGCCCATTACCCCGGGAAGCAGTCTCACGCAAGCATCGAGGATCACCATCGCTCCGAGCTCCCCGCCGGAGAGGATGTAATCGCCGATCGAGACCGGCTCGATGTCGCGAGCCTCGAAGATTCGCTCGTCAAATCCTTCAAAACGACCGCACAAGAGGATGACCCCCTCGCCTGCCGAAATTTCACGGACGCGCTCCTGGCTCAATGGCTTCCCGCGCGGCGTCAGCGCCAGGATCGGGCGGCCGTCGGAAACGCTGTCCACGGCCGCCGCGAGCACGTCCGGCTTCAGCACCATCCCCGCCCCACCACCGGCAGGCGTGTCGTCCACGCTCCGATGCTTATCTGTCGCAAAGTCTCGGATCTGAACAGCATCGAGTGACCAGGTGCCTTCGCCCAGCGCTTTGCCAGCCAAGCTCACGCCGAGCGGCCCCGGAAACATCTCCGGATAGAGGGTCAGGACGGTCGCGGCGAACGGCATGAGCGCGGGCTAGTCTGGAACCGTAGTTGCGGCAATCCATTGGGCCACGAATGGCTAAACCACTCGACTGCCTGATCGTCGGCGGCGGACCCGCCGGGCTGACCGCCGCGATCTACCTCGCGCGCTTCCACCTCGACATTCTCGTGGTGGACGACGGCAAGGGCCGCGCGGAAAGCATTCCGTGCACGCACAACCATGCCGGATATCCGGACGGCATCAGCGGCAAGGAGCTCGTCCGCCTGATGCGGGAGCAGGCGCAGCGATACGGCGCCCGCATCGAACGCGACTATGTGACCCGTCTCGACAAGATGGAAGACGGCTTTTGCGCGACCTGGGGCTCAGGCTCGGTGAAGACGAAGACCGTGCTGCTGGCGACCGGGGTCAAGAATCGTCGCCCACCCATGGATGAGGAGCTTCACGACGAAGCGCTGGCGAACGGCCTGATCCGCTACTGCCCCATCTGCGATGGCTATGAGGTGACCGACAAGAAGGTCGGTGTGATCGGAAGCGATAGCCGTGGCGTCGCCGAGGCGGTCTTCCTCCGGAGCTTCACGCCGGACGTGACACTGATCGCTCCGGACAAGGCGCTCAGCCTGACGCCGGAAGACCAGGAGAAGTTGAAGGCGGCGGGTATCGATTGCATCGACGGCCCCGCACAGGCCGTCGCCATCTCGGAGAAGTGCATCGTCGTGGATACGGCCGAGGGGCATTTCACCTTCGACAGCGTCTATCCCGCGCTCGGGAGCGACACGCATAACCAGCTTGCGGAACAGGTCGGAGCGCGTCTCAACGAACAGGGATGCATTGGCGTGGACGCCCGCCAGCGAACCAGCGTTCCCGGTCTTTACGCCGCGGGCGACGTGGTAATCGGCCTGGACCAGATCAGTCATGCGATGGGCGAAGGCGGTGTCGCGGCAACGACGATCCGCAACGACCTGGCGAAAGACCAACCAATCCTACGCTAGGAACTCGGGATCGAGGACGATGCGGCCTTCTTCGAGATCCGCAATGGCGTCACGGAACGGGATCAATGAGCGCCTTCCATCGGGCAGCTCGACTTCGAGCAGGTCACCCGCGCCGAAGTTCTCAACCGCAACGACGGTGCCAACCGATTGACCCTCGCCGTCGACACAAGCGAGCCCGACCAGGTCCGAATGGTAGTACTCACCCTCTTCGAGCGGTGGGAGCGCCGAGCGATCGACCTCGACGAGAGACCCGCGAAGGGCTTCCGCTGACGACCGATCGCCAATGCCCTCAAAGCGCGCAATCGCGGTCTTGCCACCATCGCGGGCAAAAAGAAGGCGGCGCACGGCACCGCCCACGTAGACATTTTCATGCCGGGCGAGGCTGGCTGCGCTGTCCGAAAACAGCTTCAGCCGAACCTCGCCCTTCACGCCATGCGCGCCGGCCACTGCGGCAAGTGCGACGCGCTTGTCGGTCATTGGACCGGGTTAGGCCTGCTCAGCCTTCTCGGCGCCCTCGGCGGGAGCGTCGTCGGTCGAACCCTCTGCCGGCCCCTCAGCCGAAACGCCTTCTGCCTCGGCAGTCGGCTGTTCCGGAGTCTCGGCACCTTCAGCCGGAGCGTCTTCGGCAGCGCCTTCGGCCGGCTCAGCAGCAGCTTCGGTTTCCGGAGCAGCTTCTTCAGCAGCCGGAGCTTCTTCGGCGGCGGCTTCGGCTTCCGCCGGAGCTTCCTCTGCCGGTGCCTCGGCTTCTTCAGCGGCCGGAGCTTCGACGGCAGCCTCTTCAGCCACTACTTCCTCAGCAGGCGCTTCAGCCGGAGCTTCCTCAGTCACAGCCTCTTCCGCCGGAGCAGCAGCCGCCTCGGCGGCAGCGGCTTCAGCGTCCGCAGCGCGCTTGGCACGCTCTTCCACGCGCTCCTTGGCCTTCTCGCCCGGCTCGGCCTTCTTCGGGTTGTTGCGAGCCGCACGCTCCTTGATGCCGGCTGCATCGAGGAAGCGCAGAACGCGGTCCGACGGCTGCGCGCCGACCGACAGCCAATGCGAAATGCGATCGGCGTCCAGCTTCACGCGCTCCGGCGAATCCTTCGCGAGCAGCGGGTTGTAGGTGCCGACCTTCTCGATGAAGCGGCCATCGCGGGCGTTGCGGCTATCGGCCACGACGATGCGATAATAGGGGCGCTTCTTGGAGCCACCGCGGGCTAGACGAATTGCTACTGCCATTTCTTCGATCCTTCTTCTAAATCTCTATTATTTCTTGCTAAACTTGTCGAAACCTGGGGGCAGGTTGAACGGCTGACCGCCGCCGAGACCTGGCAAAGCCGGGCTTCCGCCTCCTCCTAATCCGGGCAATCCACCGGCACCGCTCGCGCCGCCGAGACCACCAAGGCCCGGGCCGCCGCCGAACATGGCCGCGAGCTTGCCTAGCCCGCCCATCTTCTTCAGCCGCTTCATCACCGTGGACATTTCCTGGTGCATCTTGAGCAGCTTGTTCACATCCTGAACGGTCGTTCCGCTTCCCTTGGCGATGCGGATCTTGCGCTTGGCGTTGATGACGTCGGGCTTGATCCGCTCCTTTGCCGTCATCGATGAGAGCATCGCTTCCATGTGGACGAGCGCCTTCGAATCCTGCGCCTTGTCCATCGCGCCCTTCATGCCCTTGAGGCCGGGCATCATGCCCGCAAGCGCGCCGAGGCCGCCCATGCGCTGCATCTGCCTGAGCTGGGACCAGAGATCGTCGAGGTCGAACTTGCCCTTGGCCATCTTGGCCGCGAGCTTTTCCGCATCCTCCATCTCGATGGTTTCAGCGGCGCGCTCGACGAGGCTGACAACGTCGCCCATGCCGAGGATTCGGCCGGCAACGCGGTCTGGGTGAAAGGCCTCCAGCTTGTCGAGGGCTTCGCCGACACCGGCGAACTTGATCGGTTTGCCGGTTACCGCGCGCATCGAAAGCGCAGCGCCGCCACGGGCATCGCCGTCCAATCTGGTCAGGATCACGCCGGTGAGGTCGACTTCGCCGGCGAAGCCCTTGGCGACGTTTACAGCGTCCTGGCCCGTCAGGCTGTCGACAACGAGAAGCGTCTCGGTCGGATTCGATGCCTGCGCGACGGCCTTCATCTCGCCCATCAGCGCGTCGTCGACGTGGAGACGGCCCGCAGTATCGAGCAGGACGACGTCATACGCCTGCAGCTTGGCGGCCTGGATCGCGCGCTTGGCGATATCGACCGGCTGCTGGCCGGCGACGATCGGAAGCGTATCGACGTTCGTTTGGCGACCGAGAACAGCAAGTTGCTCCTGCGCAGCCGGGCGGGCGACATCGAGCGACGCCATCAACACGCGCTTGCGGTCCCTCTCGGACAGGCGCTTGGCGAGCTTTGCCGTCGTGGTGGTCTTACCGGAGCCCTGGAGACCGACCATCATGATGATGGCCGGCGGGTTCACGTCGAGGTTCAGTTCGGCAGTCTCGGAACCCAGCGTCTCGATCAGCGCATCGTGGACGATCTTTACGACCATCTGGCCCGGAGTGACCGAGCGAATGACTTCCTGCCCGACTGCCTTCTCGGTGACCTTGTCGACGAAGTCACGGGCCACCGGCAGAGCAACGTCCGCCTCAAGCAGCGCAACGCGAACCTCGCGCATCGCTGCGCGCACGTCGGCCTCCGTGAGCGCGCCGCGTCCACGAAGCCGGTCAAAAACACTGCCGAGCCGATCGCTCAGATTGTCGAACATTCACGTCTCCCAATCGATGTCCGCCCCCATGTAGGGACGCAAAACGAAAATGCGCCGGCGAACGAAACCTCGTTGGCCGGCGTGCACCCTCGGGCGCGATCATCGATGTTGTGTCTAAAAGACGGGCGCGCCCTAGCGGATGCGCCTGCCCAAATCAACTCAGCCGCGGTTTCCCTTTTGGAGGCTTGCGCGGGCGCGAGGGGCTGCCACCCGGCCCACCGGGACCGCGAGGCCCCTTCCCCGGTCCATCGCCCTCGGGGCGCGGCGGACCGCGCCGGCCTTGGCCATGGCGAACAGTTCGACGATCGCTCGGCACCCTGCGGTCGCGCTCCGGAACGCGATCCATCGGTCGCTGCGCCTGCATCTGCTGACGCGGTCCAACCGCATAGCCTTCTTTCAGGAGCTGCGTGAACGCCATGCGCGTGCTGTTCGCAATGGCGTCCTGAAGCGCCTTCGGCAGGTCGGCGAAGGTCACATTCGGATGAATGGCCTGTACGTCGCGCAGCAGCTGGTTCGGCAGGCCGCCCGAAGCAGCCTTCATCGCGGCTACAGCATCGAGCACAGCCGAAAAGACGATTGACTGCATCACATCGTTGGCTGCTCTTTGCATTGGTCTCTACTCGCGGCTGGTGGACTTGCCCTCTGCCCGTCCCTAATTGCCGCTGCAAGTCATGACACGCACCTTTCACAAGATGC
>Ga0255338_1001881_pt1 | contig 35521 bp, 24 predicted proteins | sample MeOH1_35cm_T4_19_FD_203715 | JGI IMG/M metagenome (GOLD analysis project Ga0255338, IMG submission 203715) | Sandy soil microbial communities from University of British Columbia, Vancouver, Canada - MeOH1_35cm_T4_195 | ecosystem: Engineered > Artificial ecosystem > Sand microcosm > Unclassified ...
GCTCGCCGAAGACGTATACGATCTTGCCCGCTCAGTCCTCGCTGGGCGGGGCCTCGTCCCTTCCCCATCCGCCCAACGTAGGCCCCACCCTGCTCTTGTGTCAGGAACTTTTGCCTACCTACTTAGGACGGAGGAGCTCCTAAGACACCCCTCGGCCAGGGGCAGCGGGGAGGTAGGGCCCGCAACCCACCCCCCGCTCTGCTCACGGGAGGTGGGCCACGAGGCGCCAGAGCCTCAGACGCTCAGCGCGTCTGCTCGTCGTCGTCCGCCACTGCCTCCGGGCTGTCCGCGGGAGGCAGCACGGTCTCGAAGTGCAGCCCCGCGGGCGCGTGCGCCGGATCGTCCACCGGCCCCTGAGGCGTCACCAGCGCCGAGGCCGAGACACCCGTAGGGCGCTCCACCGAGGCCGCCAGCGTCTTCGTCAGCGTGAAGCTGTCTCGCACCGTGCCGCTGGGGTTGAAGAACCGGGCGCTCAGCGTGCCTCCACTCACGGACACCTCCAGGTAGCCCACGTCCGTGTTGTTGCGGTACGCCGTCCAGCTCGGCTGCGAGCTCGGGAAGGGCCGCAGGTTCGCGCCGCCGCTGCCCACCACCAGATAGGTGATGCCCCGCGTCCCCGAGGCCGCGACGCCTTCGCCCTTCATCGGCTTGGAGCGCTCGTAGTTGTGATCATGCCCCGTGAGCACCAGGTCCATCGCGTACTGCTCGAAGAGGGGACCGAACTCGCGCCGCACCGTCAGCTGGGAGCCGTGCTCGCCACTGGACCAGGGCGGGTGGTGGAAGAAGGCGACCTTCCACGGCTGCCGCGTGGCCGCCAGATCCTGTGCCAGCCAGCTCTTCTGCGCCGACAGCGTGCAGCGATCCGACGAGGCGAGCCCGATCGCGCAGTTGGAGTCCAGCGCCACGAAGTGCACCGGACCCCAGTCGAACGAGTAGTAGCGCTCCGTGCCCGCGGGGTTGTTGGCCGGCAGGTAGAAGTTGTCCAGGTACGGCTGCCCCTGGTTCGTCACGTACTCGTGGTTGCCCATGCTGGGGAACAGCGGCACCTGCCGCAGCAGCGGCGCCATGGGCTTGAACATCCGGTCCTGGAACTCCTGCTCGGTGCCCGAGGAGTAGGCGTTGTCTCCCAGCGCCAGCAGCAGCTCGCCGGCCAGCCCCGGCTGCGAGAGCCGTGACAACACCTGCGCCTGCGTCGTGCCGCCCGTGCCGAAGTCTCCCATCGCCGTGAACTTCAGGCTCGTCGTCGTCTCGGAGGTCGCGGTACGGAACTGCCGCACGCCGGTGACGGAGCCGCACGCCTCCACCACGTAGCTGTACGTCTGCCCCGGCGTCAGGCCCGTCAGCTTCACCGCATGCCGCCAGCCCGCCGCGGAGGCCGTGGCCGTCTGGGACACGTCCGTCCCCAGGCCGTAGCGCACGAAGGGCGTGCACGACACGCCGGTCCGGAACGCCACCACCGCGCTCGTCTGGCCCACGCTCTGCAGATACGGCAGGCGGGGCAGCGCCGCCCCCGAGTCCACGGGAGAGGGCGTCGAGGCCGTCTGCTCGCCGCACGCGCGCGCCTCGGTAATGGAGGCCCAGTCGTTGAGCGCGTTGCCGTAGACATTGATGCGCACGTAGCGCGCCCGCCGAGGAGCGCTGAACGGGTACGTCTGCGCCGCGGTGTTCGCCGCGCTGACAGCCGAGTACGCCTGCGTGTAGCTCGCCCCATCCTCCGAGGTGGAGATCGTGAAGTTGTTGAGCTGCACGGTGCCCAGGTGCCACGCCACGGCGGCTCCTGCGAGCGACTGCACGCTGCCCAGATCCATCAGCAGCCACGCGCCCTTGCCGTAGCCGCTCCAGCGCGTGCTGAGGTTGTCGTCCTGCGTGTTCGACGCCACGCTGCCGGCGCCGTCATCTCCGCTCGCGCTCACGGCTGCCGTCGTCAGTACGCGGCAGTTCGTCACGGTCAGCGGGCTAGGGGTGTCCTGAAGCTCTGGGGGAGGTGACTCGGCAGGAGGACGCTCCGCCGAAGGAGTCGCGTCCTCGCACGCCGAGAAGAGACATGCCGCCAGAAGGCCTGAAACAATCAGTGGGTATTTGCGCATTGCGGCATGGCCAACATGGTTCGAACGCCAACATTTCCCCTGTTCCCGTGGAGGTGCGCCCCCGCGTCTCCCCGCCCGCTGAGCCGCCAGGCTTCCGCCGGCTGAGGCCCGCAAAAGAAAACGCCGAGGTGCGCGAAGCACCCCGGCGTTCATGAGAAGCAGCTCAGGCGCGGACTACTTGCCAGCGCGGTACGTCGTCCACATGCCGTCCATACGGGTGGTCTGACCCGCGGTGAACGTGTTCATGCAGGGGTCGTCGGTGTAGTCCATGAAGTTGTAGATGGGGTCCGCACCGGCGAGGGTGGCGCAGGTGTCGCGGCCCGCGGGGCAGCCGTAGGCAGCGGACTTCTCGGCCGGAGTGTCAGACACGCCATCGCCGCCCGTGGCCTGGCGAGCGCAGCCGCCCTGGAACGTGTGGTACAGGCCCAGCCAGTGACCGACCTCGTGGGTGGCCGTGTCGCCCTCGTTGTACGGCACCGCGCTGCCGCCCGGCAGAGAGGTGTTGAGGATGACCACGCCGTCATCCTTCGGCTTGGAGGCGTAGTTCGAGGGGAAGGTCGCCCAGCCGAGCAGACCGCCACCGGGGCTGCTGAAGTACATGTTCAGGTCGTCCGCGGTGCCCTGGCGCAGCGCGGTCTTCATCGCGGTCTCGCCAGCAGTGCCGGGGCCCGCGGTGTACCAGGTGGAGTTGCTGGTGCGGTCAGTTGCGGCCAGGCTGAACCGGAACGGGGTGCTCGCGTAGGCCGCGTTCAGCACGGAGATCTGGCTGGCGATCATCGAGTCGGCGATGTTGCCCGCGGTCCCGCTGGTGATGACGTGCGCGTAGACCGAGATGGTCACCGAGCCGACCGGCAGCGCGAACGCGCTGCGGTTCGAAGCCAGCGCCTCGTTGACCTGCTGCATCTGCGCCTCGGTCAGGTTCTCCGTGGCGCAACCGCGCTGAGCCGGGCGCTCGGCCTGCTGCTCCACCGGGGCCGGCTGCTGCTCCGGGCTCTCCGTCTGCGTACAGCCAGAGAAGGCCACCATGGCACCGAACACCAGACCACTCTTCCAATTGAAACCACGCGACATTCCCGACTCCTAGGACAGTAGGGGAGAGCGCGAATATTCCTCCTTAGCGGCAGAATATGTCAACGGAGTAATCAGCATACATTGTAATTTTCCACTTTCCCTACCTATCCCGGTGGTAGGCTTTGGTGAGTATGTCACAGCCCTCTTCGCCTCCAGGCAGTCCCTCCCCCTCGCGTCCTGTCACCGGGCGCGTCGACGTCCACCCCCGCGGGTTTGGTTTCTTGGTGCCCCAACCACCGCCCTCCGGAGAGGTGCTCTCCGCGTTCATCCCGCCGCCGGAGCTGTCCGCGTTCCTGGCGGGCGATGTGGTCTCCGCGACGGTGAGCCAGAGCGCGGATGGGAGGTGGTCGGCCAGTGGGCTCTCCCTGGTGCAGCGCACGCGCGATCAGGTCTACGGCGAGGTGGTGCTGCGCAAGGGCGCCCCGTACCTGCGCATCGACAAGGAGGTGGCGAACACGGACTGGCCGCTGGAGCCGGGCGGCGTGGCGGTGCAGCACGGGGACGCGGTGGTGGCGCGCGTGGCCGAGGGCAAGGTGGTGCTCGCCTACAAGCTGGAGCCGGGCGCGGACCGCTCCATCGAGCGCGTCATCGCCCGCCATGGGCTCCGCCGGGGCTTCGCGCCCGAGGTGGTGGAGGCAGCGCGCGCGGCCCGGGCGGTGCCTCATGCGCTGGGCGCGCGGAGGGATCTGCGCGAGGTGCCCACCGTCACGGTGGACGCGCCCTCCACGCGGGACATCGACGACGCCATCTCCGTGCTGCCGGCGGGGGCGGACGGGGCGCTGCGGCTGCTGGTCTCCATCGCGGACGTGGCGGAGTTCGTCACCGAGGGCTCGGTGCTGGACCAGGCCGCGCGCGAGCGCGCCACCAGCGTGTACCTGGCCGGCCACGTGCTGCCCATGCTCCCCGAGGAGCTGTCGGCGAACTGGCTGAGCCTGGTGCCCCGCGAGGAGCGGCGGTGCCTCACGGTGGAGCTGCGCATCGACACCGAGGGGCGCGTCACCGCGGCGGACGTGTACGAGAGCCTCATCCGCTCCTGGGCGCGGCTGAACTACGACGAGGTGGCGGACTTCCTGGACAAGGGCCTCGTCTCCGAGGCCATGGAGCCCGCGCGCGAGGCGATGCCGTGGTTCCGCGCGGCCGCGGCGCGGCTGGCGGTGGCGCGGGCGGGGCGCGGCGGCATCGAGATGGCGCGCGAGGAGGCGCGCTTCACCTTCGACACCGAGACGGGCCAGGTGTCCGGCATCGAGAACGTGCCGCCCACGTCCGCGCACAAGATGATCGAGCGCTTCATGGTGGCCGCCAACGAGGCCATCGGGGAGTGGATGCTGGCGCGCGGGCTGCCGGCCCTCTACCGCATCCAGGATGAGCCGGATCCGCAGCGGGTGGCGGATCTCGCGGCCTTCGCGCAGCACTCAGGGTTCGCGGCGGGGTTTGGCGGACGGCTCACGCCGCTGGCGCTGGCGGCGTTCGACAGGCAGATCTCCGGCTGCACGGCGGAGCCGGCGCTGCGCTCGGTGCTGCGGCGCTCGCTGGGGCTGGCGCGCTACACGGTGGTGCCCTCGGGACACTTCGGGCTGGCGGCGCGGTGGTACCTGCACTTCACCTCGCCCATCCGGCGGTACGCGGATCTGGTGGTCCACCGCGCGCTCAAGCAGTACCTGCACGGGCGCCGGGACTTCACGCACCAGGATCCGGCCGTGGAGCAGCTGGCCGTCCACATCAACGAGCGGGCCCGCGCGGCCTCGCGCGCCGAGCAGGATCGCCACCGCGTGCTCGAGGCACGGCTGATGGCCTCGCATGTGGGCAAGGCGTACCTGGGGCGCATCACCCGGGTGAAGCCCTTCGGGCTGATCGTCCAGCTGGACGACATGCTCGTGGAGGGGGTGGTGCCGGTGGACGCGCTGCCGGGCGGCCCCTTCCAACCGGACTCGCGCGAGACGTCGCTCGTCGGCCCGGGGAGGACGTTCAGCATCGGCATGCCCCTCCAGGTGAAGGTGAGCTCCACGGACGAGCTGCTCGGCCGCATCGAGTTCGCGCTGGCGGGCTGAGTCTCTGATCACGAGAAGGCAAGCGGCCTGATCAACACGCCGATCGCCCTCGGGGGCAGCCCACTTCCGTTCCCCGGGATGGACCTTATTTACCAGTCTTGCCTGTCTCCGGCTGCGGTCGGAGACGATGGTGGGTGGTGATCTCGGGAGGCGTGGGCTCGGAGACACTCGGGGGGGTCCGAGAGCTCTCGACACGATCAGCACGGGACCCCGGTTCGTAAACGCCACTCACTGAACGAAACCGGAACATGAACCAGACCAATGCGGGCGCCGCGCTCCGGCCCCTCACCGCCCACAAGGCGGCGGGCGGAGCTGTGGCCCCAGACGAGGGCACCTGCCCTCCCAGCCTCCACCAGTCCTCCGCTTTCATCTCCGGTGCGAGCTCGCCTTCAGCGAGTGCGCCCCTGGAGCCCCGCGCTCCGGAGCGAGGAGGGGTGCCTGCGCCTGGCACTCGCATCCGCCAGTACGAGCTGATCCGCCAGTTGGGCAGTGGCGGCATGGGGACGGTCTTCCTGGCCCGTGACACGCGGCTGGGACGCCGGGTCGCGATCAAGTTCCTGCACTCGACGGCGCCGGAGATCACCCAGCGCTTCCTGCTCGAGGCCCGGCTGACGGCTCGCTGCAGTCACGAGAACATCGTGGTGATCCACGAGGTCGGCGAGTTCCAGGGCGCTCCCTACATGGTGTTGGAGTACCTCCAGGGGCAGCCGCTGCACAAAGTCGTTGGGAGCCAGCGCCTGCCGCACTCGCGGGCCGTGGAGCTGATGGTGCCGGTGGTCCGGGCGCTGGCGGCGGCGCACGCGCAGGACATCGTCCACCGCGATCTCAAGCCCGACAACATCCTCGTGACGGAGACGGGCAGCCTCAAGGTGCTGGACTTCGGCATCGCCAAGGTGCTCGAGGCACCGGAGGGCACCGCCGAGGCCACCGGGGTACACCAGCGCCTGGCCTCCGCGGCGGCGGCGGGCTCCCCGCTCGAGGGCGAGGAGGAGCCGGCCCACCTGACGCGCAACGGCGCCATCCTGGGCACGCTGCCGTACATGTCCCCGGAGCAGTGGGGCAACGGCGTCCCGGTCGACCATCGGACCGACATCTGGGCGGTGGGCATCATGCTGTTCCGGATGCTTGCGGGGAGACACCCGCTGGAGCCGCTGCGGGGCCCACAGCTGGCCGTCACGGCGTTCCTGGACGAGCCCATGCCGCGCCTGCGCGACGCGGCCCCGGAGGTGCCGCCCGAGCTGGCCGAAGTCATCGACCGGTGTCTGCACAAGAACAAGGAGGAGCGCTTCAAGGATGCGCTCTCGCTGCTGCGTGCCCTGGAGCCCTTCCTGCCGGGCCGCTACGTCCGCGAGCTGCGCGTGGATGAGAGTCCTTATGCGGGCCTCAGCTCCTTCCAGGAGTCCGATGCGGATCGCTTCTTCGGCCGCACGCGGGAGATCGCGGCGTTGGTGGGCCGCCTGCGCGACCGGCCCCTCGTGGCGGTGGTGGGCCCGTCTGGGGCGGGCAAGTCCTCGTTCGTGCGCGCGGGCCTGGTGCCGGTGCTCAAGCGCTCGGGAGAGGCCTGGGAGGCGCTGGTGGTGCGCCCGGGGCGGCAGCCGCTGGGGGCGTTGGCGCACCTCCTCGCTCCGCTGGTGACCTCGTCGACCTCGCTCGCGGATGACTTGAAGGAGCACGACCAGCTCGCGGGGCGCCTGCGCAGCGAGCCGGGCATCGTGGGCTCGGTGCTGCGCAGCCGCGCCCGCCGTGAACGCCGGAAGATCCTGCTCTTCATCGACCAGTTCGAGGAGCTCTACACGCTGGTGCCGGACGCCAGCGAGCGGCAGGCCTTCACGGCGTGCCTGTCCGGCATCGCGGATGACGCGACCTCGCCGATCCGGGTGGTGCTCTCGCTGCGCTCCGACTTCCTGGATCGGGTGCCCGAGGACGAGCGCTTCATGGGGGAGCTGAACCAGGGCCTGTTCTTCCTCACCACGCCCCAGCGCGAAGGCCTGCGGGACGCACTGGTGCAGCCGGCGGAGCTGGCGGGCTACCGCTTCGAGGCACCGGACACGGTGGAGGACATGCTGGAGCACCTGGAGGCGACGCAAGGCGCGCTGCCCCTCCTGCAGTTCGCGGCCACCCAGCTGTGGGAGCAGCGCGATCCGGCACGCAAGCTGCTCACCCAGCAGAGCTACGCCAGCATGGGGGGAATTGCCGGAGCGCTGGCGCGGCACGCGGACAGCGTCCTGGGCGGGCTGTCTCCCCAGGGGCACGCGTTGGCGAGGGCCGTGCTCCTGCGCCTGGTCACCCCGGAGCGCACGCGCGCCATCGTCTCCCTGGAAGAGCTGGGCGAGCTGTCCCAGGACAAGCGAGAGCTGCAGCGCGCGATTGATCAGCTCATCCAGGCGCGCCTGCTGCTGGTGCAGACGGGGGGTGGGGGCACTGGGGCGACGGTGGAGCTCGTCCACGAGTCCCTCATCCACACCTGGCCCACGTTGAAGCGTTGGCTGGACGAGGGCCAGGAGGACTCGGCCTTCCTGGAGCAACTGCGCAACGCGGCCCGTCAGTGGCAGGGGATGAGGCGGGACAGCGAGCTGCTGTGGCGCGGGGAGGTGGTGGAAGAGGCGCGGCGGTTCCAGCGCCGCTACCGGGGCGAGCTCACCCGGGTGCAGCAGGACTTCCTGAAGGCAGTCTTCGCGCAGGAGGTCCGAGCCACGCGCCGCAAGCGGGCACTGATGGTGGGCTCCACGGTGTTCCTGGTGGTGCTGGTGGCCGTCTCCGCAGTGGCCCTCGTCGTCATCCGCCAGGCGCAGCAGGAGGCCGAGCGGCAGGCAGTGGTAGCCAAGGTGGCCGAGGGCCAGGCCCGCGGCTCCGAGGCAGCGGCGAAGGTCGCCGAGGCGGAGGCCAAGCAGCGCCTGGCCGAGGTGGAGGCCAAGGAGTTGGAGCGGCAGAAGGCGCAGGAGGAGGCCGAGGCCGCCAATGCCCAGGCAGCCTTGGCCAATGAAGAGCTACACGCCAAGAACGCCGCATTGGCGGGCTCGCTGAAGAAGGAAAAGTGGGCGCAGCGACGCGCCAAGGCCGCCAAGAAGAACGCCGAGGAGAAAGCGGCGGAGGCGCTCCGTGCCAACGAGCAGCTGGAGATCATGCTCCGCCGTGAGAAGGAGCTCAACCAGGAAGCCCAAGCCAAGGGCGGCGGATTCGGTCCCATCTCTCACGAAGATCTGGAAAGGGGTGCGCCGTGACTACCGCGAGGGCCGTCAGGCCGCTTGTGCTCTCCCTGCTGCTCTCCCTCTTGTGGTCCGCTTCAGCAACCGCCCAGCAGCCCGTGACAGCTTTGGAAGGAGACTTCCCTTGGCTCCATCACATCTCGCTGGAGCAGCGAAGCGCTGCGAAAGCGCTGGTCGCAGAGGGCAACAAACGCTTCAACAACTCCCAATTCTCCGAGGCCGAGAAGAGGTACATCGCCGCGTTGGCCATCTGGGAGCACCCCGCCATTCATTACAACCTGGCGCTGGCACTCCCTGAGCAGAGCAGGCCCGCCGAAGTCTATGAGCACCTGCGTGCGGCGATGGAGCATGGGGAGCGGCCTCTGGGAGCAGGGCGGTACAACTACGCCCGCACGCTCATCGAGCGCATGAAGGGGGGATATGCGTGGGTGGAGGTCTCCTGTGCCTGTAAGGCCACCGCGAACATCTCCTCGGGAGAGTGGCTGCTACGTCAGGAAGACGGAAGCTTCTGGGGCTTGGTCCCTCCAGGGGATCACACCCTCAACGCAACGATGGAGGGCCACTCGCCCGCGCAGACCGCTCTCTCCCTGAAGGCGGGCCAGCAGGTGCGTCTCCGTCTAGGCGAGAGCCGCCCGTACTCCACCTGGAAGATCCTGGCGGCGATGGGAGCAGGCTCCGCGCTGGCGGCGGGCGGTGGATTGCTCCACGTGCAATCGGGCAAGGACTTCCGAGCCTTCGATGACGGCATCAATCGCTGTGGGGGCTGTATCCCCGAGGCGGACGTGGCCCGCCACCGCAAGCGCGCGCTCACCCTGCAGAAGGTGGCCGTGGGCTCCTACGCGCTCGGAGGCGCCGCCGTCCTGACAGGCCTCGTCTTTCTCTACAACAACCAACTCCAATCCCAGCTCCTCCCCTCGGAGCATGACGAGGCGCGGCTCGTGATCGCGCCCACGCTCGGCAGTCAGGGGAAGGGGCTCTCCGCGACTCTCCGATTCTGAGGTATCCCATGCGACGCAATCTCTCTTTGTCGATGTGTGCTGCCCCGAGCGCCCTGCTGATGGGGGCGCTGCTGGCCGTGTCTCTCTCTGCCTGTATGGACTCGGCGAGCATCCTCTGTGCCCCCGACGAGTTCTACTGCCCAGCCACCCAGCGGTGCTCCGCCGATGGCACAGCCTGCCTGTCCCTGGCGGACTCTTGTGGCGACGGAGAGCGCCAGCCCGGTGAAGCCTGCGACGACGGCAATCGCCGCAACGGCGATGGCTGCAACCAGTCTTGCACCTCCGACGAGACATGCGGAAATGACTTCCGGGATCCCAACGAGGCCTGCGACGACGGCAACCTCAACGACGGCGATGGCTGTAACCACTCCTGTACCTCCAACGAGACGTGCAGCAACGACCTCCAGGATCCACAAGAGGCCTGCGACGACGGCAACCGCATCTCAGGCGACGGCTGCAGCGAGGACTGCAAGTCCACGGAGTTCTGCGGCAACGCCTACAGGGACACCGCCAAGGGTGAGGAGTGCGATGACGGGAACAACGACAGCGGCGATGGGTGCAGTGGCGACTGCCGCTCCGCCGAGACGTGCGGCAATGGGTATGTCGACCTCAGCCGAGGCGAAGTGTGCGACGACGGCAACAATCGCACCGGCGACAAGTGCAGCTTCGACTGCCTCTCCAATGAAGCCTGCGGCAATAGCTACAAGGATCCGTGGGAAGCCTGCGATGACGGCAACAATCAGGATGGTGACCAGTGCAGCGCCGATTGCATGGTGGCGGGCCAGGGCTGCGGCAACGGCCGTGTCGAGCCCCCCGAGTTGTGCGATGACGGTGACACGAGCGACGACAATAGTTGCTTGCACAGCTGCCTTCCTGCCGAATGCGGGGACGGAACCGTCTCTCCGCAAGCCTCTTATCCAGAGCAGTGCGATCCGGGTCATCCCAATACGGACACGGCCACTTGTACTCGCGCGTGTCGCATCTCCACTTGCGGTGACAGATACATCAACATACAGGCCGAAGAGCAATGCGAGGACGGAAACTCCGACAACTGTGGCACCTGTAACTCCACGTGCAAGATCAGGCATGCCCCATCACTCGCCAACGGGTTTATCGACGCGATCAAAGCAGATGAACTCAAATCAGAGGAGACATTCACCTTGGATGATGGTCTCCATCCACACGTGGTCTTCGAGTTCTCGAATGCCGCCCAGACCCCAGACCATGTAAAGATTCCCCGCAAAGGCTCCGCTGCGGAAATAGCGCAGGCCATCATCACCGCCATCAGGGGTGCTCCCGATCTCGACATCGAAGCGTCCCTAGACCCCAACCCGGATGAGAACGATCGCGTCCTGTTGAGGAACGAGCACCCGACCTCCCTGGGGAACCGAGCCATCACTGAGACGGTCCAGAACGAGAATTTCTCCGTGCAAGGAATGGCGGGAGGCGCGGCAGGGGACTGCCCGCCGAACATGGGCTGTACGGTGGGTGAAGATTGCATGCCCGGGCTTCAGTGCCAGGGCGGCATTTGCACTCCGTAACGCGCTTCACCAGGAGCTCCGCTCCTGGCTGTCAGCCCCGGTAGGGCGCGGCCAGGAACTCCGCCAGAGTCGCTGCTCCGTCAGCTCCACGCTCAGGAGTCCCACACCGCCGCGATGGCTACGGTGCTCTCGTGCTGGCGGAGGTGTTGTCGGAGCGGCACCGCTCACCCGCCACAAGAGGCCTCCATGAAAAGAAGCATGCCGCCCGCCCGGAATACCCTCTTTGCAACACTCCTGCTGCTCGTCGCTCTGCCGACGCAGGCCTGGGGTGCTTCCAAGGTGCAAGGCTACCTGCTCTCCGTCAGCCTTTTCTATGAAAAGCTTGAGTATGAGCAAGCGCTGGAACAAATCACACACGCTCGGCGCCTGCCATGTACCCAGGAAGAGACCGCTGCCCTATCGCTTTACGAAGGCATCATCCTGGCCGACCTGAGCCGTTGGGACGAGTCCGCCAATGCGTTCAAGAGGGCTCTGTCCCTGAATCCAGCAGCCAGGCTGCCTGTGAAGGTGTCTCCCAAAGTGGAGCAGCACCTCGAAGCAGCGCGACAGGAGCTTCAGCGTGCACAGGCCCCTGCCAAGATCGCGGCTGAAACCCTGCCTCCTGCAGGAGCTAGCCTGCGGAGTGAGCAGCCATCCCTCACCTCCCATCTTCAGCAAGCCCGTGTGCTTATCCCCGCCGTGAGTGGCGGGGTGTTGATGGTCGCGGGCGGCACCTCGTGGATGCTGTCACGGCGAGAGTTATCACGCCTGAGGAACAACGACCCGGACCTTGCCCCCCAGAAAGACCGGCAAAGCAGCGCTTCACGCGGAAGGACCTACCAAACCGTGGGAGCAGGGTTGCTGGGAGCGGGGTTGGTGAGCCTGGGAGTCGCGGCAGGACTGTACGCCCTCGGAATGCCCTCGGGCGCGGTGACGCTTGGAATCAGCAAGGACACAACCTCTGCTTTCGTCAATGTGAGGTGGCCATGAAGGCATATTCTCTATCTCTGCTGGCCATGATGCTCACAGCCCTGATGGGCTGCACCGACTTCTCCCTTGAGGAGGAGGCGTTCTGCGAGCGCAACCCTGCGTGGTGCGGTTCGTGTGGCAATGGCATCATGCAACCCGGCGAGGCCTGCGACGACGGCAACCTCCAAGATGGCGATGGCTGCAATCGCGCCTGTGCCTCCGAGGAGACGTGCGGAAATGACTTCCGGGATCCCAACGAGGCCTGCGACGACGGCAACCTCGACGACGGCGATGGCTGTAATCACTCCTGTACTTCCAACGAGGCGTGCGGCAACGGCATCAAGGATCCACAGGAGGCCTGTGACGACGGCAACCCCATCTCAGGCGACGGCTGTAGCGCGGACTGCAGGTCCACCGAGTTTTGCGGCAACGGCTACAGGGACACCTCCAAGGGTGAGGAGTGCGATGACGGGAACAATGTGGATGGAGATCAGTGCGCCGCCGATTGCAGGGTGGCGAGCCAGGGCTGCGGCAACGGCCGTGTCGAGCCCCCCGAGCTGTGCGATGACGGTGACGCGAGCAACGACAATGGTTGCTTGGCTAACTGCATTCCGGCTCAATGTGGGGACGGTATCGTCTCCCCGCAGGCCTCTTATCCAGAGGAGTGCGATCCGGGTCATCCCGATACGGACACGGCCACCTGTACTCGCACGTGCCGCATCTCCACTTGCGGCGACAGATACATAAACATACAGGCCGGAGAGCAATGCGAGGACGGGAACCGCGATAACTGCGGCACCTGTAACTCCACGTGCAAGATCAGGCATGCCCCATCACTCGCCTCCGGCTTTATCAACGCGGCCGCCGCGAGTGCCTTTCTAGAGGGGGAGACGTTCACCTTGAATGATGGCCTCCATGCACCCGTTCTGTTCGAGTTCTCGAATGACGCCCAAATCCCAGGCCGTGTGAGGATTCCTCGCCAGGGCTCCGCTGCGGACATGGCGCGGGCCATCATGGGCGCCATCATGGGTGCTCCCGGTTGCGACATCGACGCGTCCCTGGACCCCCGCCCGGAGGAGAACGATCGCGTCCTGTTGAGGCACCGGTACCCGACCTCCCTGGGGAACCGGGCCATCACTGAGACGGTCCGGGACGGGAATTTCTTCGTGCAAGGAATGGCGGGAGGCGCGGCAGGGGACTGCCCGCCGACCATGGGCTGTACGGTGAATGAAGATTGCATGCCCGGGCTTCGGTGCCAGGGCGGCATCTGCACTCAGTAACGCGCTTCACCAGGAACTCCGCTCCTGGCTGTCAGCCCCGGTAGGGCGCGGCCAGGAGCTCTGTCGTTGCCAGCTGCTCGGTCGTCTCCGCGCCGCTCATCGGAGCCGACACCTCCACGGAGGACTCCGGGGCCTTCATGCTCTCGGAGCTGCTGACGGAGCGGCGCCGCTCGCCCGAGGCCCGCGTCTCCACCAGCTTGGCCCGAGCCGGAGGCTGCGGCGCGGACGAGGACTCCACCCGGACCGGGCCCATCACCCGCTCCACGAACCTCGCCAGCTGGGCGGAGCCCATGGGCTCGCCCCGGGAGCGGATGAAGGCCTCCAGCTCCGTCTGGAAGGCGCGGCAGTCCGGGTAGCGCTGCTCGCGATCCTTCGCCAGCGCACGCTGCAGAATCACCTGCAGGGCCTTGGGCAGGTCCGGCCGGCGCTTCACCGCGGGGATCAACGGCTCGAAGAGGATGGCCTTCGCGATGCTCGCCTCGGTGGTCGCGTCGAACGGCTTGCGGCCCGTGAGCAGCTCGTAGAGGACGATCCCCAGCGCGTACACGTCCACCCGCCGATCCAGCTCCAGGCCCCGGAGCTGCTCGGGCGGCATGTACGTGAGCTTGCCCTTGATGATGCCAGTCTGCGTGCGGTGCACCTGGTCGGCCGCCTTGGCGATGCCGAAGTCCACCACCTTCACCCCGCCCTCCCGTGACACCAGGATGTTGTCCAGGCTCACGTCCCGGTGGACGAGCCTCAAGGGCTTCTGCGTCGCCGGATCACAGAACTCGTGGGCGTAGGCCAAGCCCTCACAGGCCTCGGCGATGATCCACGCGCAGAGCTCCAGCGGCATCGGGATGCCCAGCCCGCTGGCACACCGCCCCAGCCCGCGCAGGTTGGGCCCGTCGATGTATTCCATGGCCAGGTAGTAGCCGCCCTCCGCCCGGCCACAGTCGACGATCTGGACGAGGTTGGTGTGGTGGAGCCGCGAGGCCAGCTTCGCCTCGGAGAGGAACATGTCCACGAAGGAGGGCTCCTCCGCGAGGTGCGGGAGGATGCGCTTGAGCGCCAGCGTCTTCTCGAAGCCCCAAGGCCCCTCCACCCGGGCGAGGAACAGCTCTGCCATCCCTCCCTGAGCGAGCTTTCGGATCAGCTGGTACCGGCCGAGTTGCATCGGGGACAAGCTGGATCCGGTGTAAGAGTGAAGGGAGCCTGCTCGGACGCCGGGCGAGCCCCACTGTGCTGACACGCACAGTGCGATGGGCGCAGGTGTGCCCTACCCGGCAGACCGGGCGCGGGCGTGGAACCCCCGGCCGTGGCCGCGGCGGCAAGCCGTTCACTTTCCCTCTCCCGCTTCGCATGGCATGGTCCCTCCACTTGTATGGCCGTGTGTGAAGGCTCGCGGGAGACAGCAGGGCCGGCACGGTCTCAGGGGGATGTCTGCATGGATCTCAAATGGCTTGGGCTTGTGGGGATGGCTGTGTTCCTCGGTGCGTGTGGCGATGACGCCCCGCCGAATCCCCCACCCGCTTCGAAGTTCCACGTGGGAGGGACGATCACCGGCCTCTCCGGCAGCCTGACGCTCCAGCTCAACGGGGCGGAGAGCCTCACCCAGAGTGCCGACGGCGCGTTCACCTTCCAGACCGAGCTCGCGGACCAGAGCACCTACAAGGTGGACCTCACCGCCCCGCCCTCCGAGCATGACTGCACCCTGCAAGGGGCCACAGGCAAGGTGAGCGGCGCGGACGTCAGCTCCGTCCAGGTCAACTGCGCGCTGAAGACCTACTCGCTCGGCGGCACGGTGACGGGGCTCAATGGCACGCTCCAGCTCCGCATCGAGGGCGGAGAGACCCTCTCCGTCACCGCGAGTGGCCCCTTCACCTTCCAGACGCGGCTGTCCCGGGGCCGGATCTACACCGTGAGCCTCGTGGCCCAGCCTCGAGGCCACCGCTGCACCGTCACCAGCGGGAGCGGGACGGTGGCCGGCGACGTCACCGGCATCACCGTGCAGTGCACGCCTTATTTCAGCTTCGACGTCTTCCCGGCCGCCACCGTCGTCCTGGGCCAGAGCGACTTCATCTCCAGCGCTCGCAACCAGGGAGAGTTCACCCCGAGCGCCACCACCCTGGACGGCCCCGTGGGCAGCCCCGTGTTCCAGGGGGGCAAGCTCTACGTTTCGGACTCCGGTTCCAACCGCATCCTCGGCTTCGAGGGCCTGCCGTCGCAGAATGGAGCGAGCGCCAGCTTCGCCCTCGGCCAGTCCGACCTGACGAGCGCCACCGCCAGCACCGCGCGGGGCGGGCTCTCCGGCCCCACGGGCCTCGTCAGTGACGGAACCCGGCTGGCGGTCGCGGACCAGGCCAACAACCGCGTCCTGCTCTACAACGCGCTGCCCACGGGCACCCCCTCCCTGCCGGATCTCGTCGTCGGACAGACGAACTTCGACAACGCCATCGGCCAGTGCTCCGCGGCCGGGCTCAACGCCCCGGCGTCCGCATCCATCGCTCAGGGTAAGCTGGTGTTGGCGGATACCTTCAACCACCGCGTCCTCATCTGGAGCTCCGTGCCCACCGCGAGTGGAGCCCCCGCGGACCTCGTCCTTGGGCAGACCTCCCTCACCTCGTGCGTCGGCAACGACGCCAATGGCGACGGCACCGCGGACAGCACGCCCAGCGCCTCCACGCTCTTCTTCCCCTCGGGCGTCTGGACCGATGGCACCCGCCTCCTGGTGGCCGACTCCTCCAACAACCGCGTCCTGCTCTGGAACCAGTTCCCCACCGCGAGTGGCCAGCCCGCGGACGTCGTCCTCGGGCAGCCGGACTTCGTCACCCGCACCGCGGCCACCACCAACGCGCGCCTGAGCTCGCCCGCGGGCCTCAGCTCCACCGGCCAGCAGATCTTCGTCTCGGATGAGGAGAACTCCCGCGTCCTGGTGTGGAACGCCTTCCCCACGGCCAGCGGCGAGGCCGCGAACGTCGTGCTCGGGCAGCCGGACTTCACCTCCCGCAACCGCGGCGATCCCACCTCCGGGACCCGCCCAAGTGCCCGCAGCCTCTACCAACCCAACGGCGTGGTCCTCGCCGCGCCCTATGTGGTGGTGACGGACTCCGGCAACAACCGCGTGCTCGTCTTCGAGAGCCTCTGAGTCCGGGCGCAGGCTGGGCGAGCAGCCTGCCCCCGTTTTTAGTCCGGCCGACTACTTGTGGATTTGACCGCTGCTGAACGAAAATACCCTGGCTGTAGGTCAAAGTGGCGCCGGCCTCTCCTCGGGCTGGGCTCGGCAGACGGGGCCGGGGCTTGGCCTGGTGCGTCACTGTCTCCGAAGGGAAGTCACGAGCGATGAACAAGAGTGAAGCCGGAGCCAGGAGCGGGGTTCCCCAGGCCGGTGCGGGCACCGCGCGCAGCGCGCCCAACAGTGTGGAGGATCGCACCCAGGCGGCCGACATGGACGCCCTCTTCGCGCCGGACACCGCCAACCCCTCGCAGCGGTTCCAGGCGGAGCACTCCCGCCCCTCCACGGGCGACGGCCACCCCTCGAACCCGACGAACGAGGACACCCAGCACTCGGGGCCGGGCAGCATGCCCGCCATTGGCACCCGCGTGCAGCACTACGAGCTGATCCGCCAGCTGGGCAGCGGCGGCATGGGCACCGTCTTCCTCGCGCGCGACATCCGCCTGGGTCGCCGCGTGGCCATCAAGTTCCTCCACTCGACCAACCCTGAAGTCACCAAGCGCTTCATCCTCGAGGCCCGCACCACCGCGCGCTGCAGCCACGAGAACATCGTCATCATCTACGAGGTGGGCGAGTTCCGCGGCAACCCGTTCATGGTGCTGGAGTACCTGCAGGGCCAGCCGCTCAACAAGCTCATCGCCGGCCAGCGCCTGCCGCCCGCGCGCGCCGTGGAGCTCATGGTGCCGGTGGTGCGCGCCCTGGCGGCCGCCCACGCCCAGGGCATCGTCCACCGTGATCTCAAGCCGGACAACATCATCGTCACCGAGTCCGGCACCATCAAGGTGCTGGACTTCGGCATCGCCAAGGTGCTCCAGGATCCGGAGCACCCGCCCGAGCACGAGCACGAGGTGCCCGCGCACGTGGCCGCCGCCGCCGCTGCCGTGCCCCCCGCGGTGGCCGGCCTGAACCTGGACGAGGACATCTCCAACCTCACCCGGCGCGGCGCCATCATGGGCACGCTGCCGTACATGTCCCCGGAGCAGTGGCGCGGCGGCGACAAGGTGGACCACCGGACCGACATCTGGGCCGCGGGCATCATGCTGTTCCGGATGATCGCCGGGAAGCACCCGCTGGATCCGCTCCGCGGCCCCCAGCTCTCTGTGACGGCGCACCTGGGCGAGCCGATGCCGCGCCTGCGCGACATGGCCTCGGACGTGGACCCCGCGCTGGCGGACGTCATCGACCGCTGCCTCCTCAAGCCCAAGGATCAGCGCACCCCGGACGCGGCCACGCTGCTGCGCGCCCTGGAGCCCTTCCTCCCGGGCCGCTACACCCGCGAGCTGCGGATGGACGAGAGCCCGTACGCGGGCCTCTCCTCCTTCCAGGAGGCGGACGCGGATCGCTTCTTCGGACGCTCGCGAGAGATCGCCGCCCTGGTGAACCGCATCGGCGTGCAGCCGCTGGTGGCGGTGGTGGGCCCCTCGGGCGCGGGCAAGTCCTCGTTCGTGCGCGCGGGCCTGGTGCCGGTGCTCAAGCGCTCCGGCGAGGCCTGGGAGGCGCTCGTCATCCGCCCCGGCCGCCACCCGCTGGCCGCGCTGGCCAACATCGTCGCGCCCATGGTGGGCTCCTCCACCACCATCAATGAGGACGTCCAGGCGCAGCAGCAGCTGGTGGAGCGCCTGCGCAACGAGCCCGGCTACGTCGGCTCCGTGCTGCGCAGCCGCGCCCGCCGCGAGCGCCGGAAGATCCTCGTCTTCATCGATCAGTTCGAGGAGCTCTACACGCAGGTGCCGGACGCCAGCGAGCGGCAGGCCTTCACTGCGTGCCTGTCCGGCATTGCCGACGACGCGACCTCGCCCATCCGCGTGGTGCTCTCCATCCGCTCGGACTTCCTGGACCGGGTGCCGGAGGACGAGCGCTTCATGGGCGAGCTGAGCCAGGGCCTGTTCTTCCTGAACGCGCCTGGCCGCGAGGGCCTGAGGGACGCGCTGGTGCAGCCGGCGGAGATGGCCGGCTACCGCTTCGAGGCGCCGGACATGGTGGAGAACATGCTCCAGCACCTGGAGTCCACCCAGGGCGCCCTACCCCTCCTGCAGTTCGCCGCCACCCAGCTCTGGGAGCACCGGGACACCTCGCGCCGGCTGCTCACCGCGGAGAGCTACGAGTCCATGGGCGGCATCGCCGGCGCGCTGGCCAGCCACGCCGACAGCATCCTGGCCGAGCTGCCCTTCCAGGCCCGGGGGCTGGCGCGCTCCGTCTTCCTGCGGCTCGTCACTCCGGAGCGCACGCGCGCCATCGTCTCCCTGGACGAGCTGCGCGAGCTGACGAAGGACGCCTCGGAGATCCAGCTGCTCACGGACCACCTCGTGCAGGCGCGCCTGCTGGTGGTGCAGACGGGCGGTGGCTCCACGGGGGCCACGGTGGAGATCGTCCACGAGTCGCTCATCCACAGCTGGCCCACGCTCAAGCGCTGGCTGGACGAGGGCCAGGAGGACTCGGGCTTCCTGGAGCAGCTGCGCAACGCCTCGCGGCAGTGGCAGGCCAAGGGCCGGGACAGCGATCTGTTGTGGCGCGGCGAGGTGGTGGAGGAGGCGCAGCGGTTCAAGCGGCGCTTCCACGGCGAGCTGCCGCAGGTGCAGCAGGACTTCCTGGACGCCGTCTTCGCGCAGTCCGCCAGGTCCACGCGGCGCAAGCGGGCGGCGGTGGTGGGCGCCGGGGTGTTCCTGGTGCTGCTGGTGGCCGCCTCCGCGGTGGCCCTCGTCGTCATCCGCAAGTCGCAGCAGGAGGCCGAGAAGCAGGCGGTGGTGGCGAAGGTGGCCGAGGGCCAGGCGCGCCAGTCCGAGGCGGCGGCGAAGGCGGCCGAGGCCGAGGCCAAGCAGCGCCTCGCCGAGGTGCAGGCCAAGGAGCTGGAGCGGCAGAAGGCACAGGAGGAGGCCGAGGCCGCCAACGCCCAGGTGGCCGTGGCCAACAACGAGCTGCAGTCCAAGAACTCCGAGCTGCTGGACGCGCTGAAGAAGGCGAAGTGGGCGCAGTGGCGTGCCAAGCACGCCAAGAAGAACGCCGAGGAGAACGCCGAGGCGGCGCTCCTGGCCAAGCAGCAGGCCATCCGCGCCGCGGAGCAACTGCAGAGCCTGCTGCGCCGCGAGCAGGAGCGCGTCCAGCGCCTGCAGACGCAGCTCGGCAGCCCCGTCATCGATGACTTGAAGTGAGGGACCTTGTGAAGAAGGTGCAGAGCAGGATCTCAGTTTTCCTGGCCGCGGCGCTGGCGCTCCTGGTACTGGGCGCGCTGCCCGCGTCCGCGCAGCAGGCCGGCTCCAGCGAGGAGCGCCCCTGGGCGCGGGGAGTCTCCCCGGACAAGCAGAAGACGGCGCTCGAGCTGTTCCGGGCTGGCAACACCCTGCTGAAGGAGTCCGTCTTCGTGAAGGCCGTGGAGAAGTACCGCGAGGCGCTCGCCCTGTGGGACCACCCGGCCATCCACTACAACCTGGCGCTGGCGCTGCTGAACCTGGATCAGCCGCTCGAAGTGCATGAGCACCTGGTGGCGGCCATGAAGTACGGCGTGGCGCCGCTGGACACCGAGAAGCTCGAGCACGCCCGCACCTACAAGGCGCTGGTGGAGAAGCAGCTGGCGAAGGTGGAGCTTACCTGCGACGAGGCCGGCGCCTCCGTGTCGCTGGATGGCCAGGTCGTCTTCGTGGCCCCCGGGCGCTACGAGGGGCTGCTGCGCCCCGGCGCGCACACCTTCGTCGCCGCGAAGGAGGGCCACGCTCCCACCAACCTGAGCCGCACCCTGCCCGCCGGTGAGAAGACCACCCTGGCCCTGAAGCTGTACACCGCCGAGGACCTCACCCGGTACCAGCGCCGCTGGTCCGCCTGGAAGCCCTGGGCCGTGGTAAGCGCCGGGGCCGCCGTGGCGCTCGCAGGGGGCGCGCTCCACATGCAGGCCCGTGGGAGCTACGAGGACTTCGACACCCGGATCGCCGAGTGCGGCGGCTGCGTCCCCGCTCCGGACGTCACCGACATGCGCACCCGCGGAGACAGCCTGCAGCAGCTGGCGTTCGGCGCGTATGCCGTGGGAGGGGCCGCCGCCGTCACGGGCGCGATCCTTCTGTACATCAACCGGCCGCAGGCCTACCGCATCAGCCCGGATGAAGCCGAGAGCCCGCAGGGGGTCAGCGTCGCTCCCCTCGTCAGTGGCCGCGAGGGCGGCATCCTGGCGACCTTCCGTTTTTAGAGGTGTCTGATGAGACGAGCTACTCCTGTCCCTGCCCGCCGTGGCCACTCTGGCCTGCTCGCGCTGGCGCTCCTGACACTGCCCCTGGTCTCCTGCTTCGAGCCCGCGAGCGTGCTCTGCCCCAATGGCCTGGTCTGCCCCGACGGCCAGACGTGTGCCGCCAACCAGCCGGTCTGCATCAAGACGGCGTGCGGCAACGGCCTCGTCGACGCGGACGAGGCCTGTGACGACGGCAACATCCTCGACGAGGATGGCTGCAGCAAGGACTGCTCGTCCGACGAGCGCTGCGGCAACCGGAAGGTGGATCTCGCCGTCGGTGAGGTGTGCGACGACGGGAACACGCTCGACCGGGACGGCTGCAGCGCGGACTGCAAGTCGAGCGAGCTGTGCGGCAACGGCACCGTCGACACCGCCGTGGGCGAGGCGTGCGACGACAAGAACATCCAGTCCGGCGACGGCTGCAGCGCCAACTGCCGCTCGGACGAGACGTGCGGCAACGGCACCATCGACGACGTGAGGGGCGAGGTGTGTGATGACGGGAACACCGTGAGCGGCGACGGCTGCAGCTCGGACTGCAAGTCGGGCGAGGGCTGCGGCAACGGCACGCGCGACCCCGAGGAGGAGTGCGACGATGGCAACTCCAGCAACGCCGACAACTGCGTCTCGATCAGCAACCAGTGCCTGCTGGCCCGGTGCGGCGACGGCTTCAAGGACAGCGAGGAGCCCCGCACCGAGGAGTGCGACTACGGGGACACCTCGCAGCCGTGCGACCTGGACTGCACGCTGCCCGTCTGCGGAGACAGCATCGTCAACCCGGCCGCCGGGGAGGAGTGCGAGGTGCCCAGTGTCGGCGCCAGCACCGTCACCTGCAACAGCGACTGCTCGCTCTCCAGCTGCGGGGACGGCAAGCGCAACACGGTCGCCGGCGAGGCGTGCGATGACGCCAACACCAGCAACACGGATGACTGCCTCACCACGTGCAGGCTCAACCGCTGTGGCGACAGCTTCACCGACCAGCAGGGGCCGGTGGTGGAGGCCTGTGATGACGGCAACACCACCTCGGAGACCGCCTGCGCCTACGGCACGCGCACGTGCACCCAGTGCAACGCCGACTGCTCGGCCGCGCTGCCCCTCACCGGCACCTACTGCGGCGACGGCGCCCCCAACGGGCCCGAGGTGTGCGACGACGGCAACAACACCACCGAGAACGCCTGCGAGTACGGCACGAGGACCTGCACCCGCTGCACCGCCGACTGCCTGACGCCGCTCACCCTCAACGGCCCCTACTGCGGCGATAACAGCACCAACGGCCCCGAGGCCTGCGACGACGGCAACAACACCACCGAGACGGCCTGCGCCTACGGCACCCGCACCTGTACCCTGTGCGATGCGGCCTGCTCGGCCCCCCTGTCCCTGAACGGCCCCTACTGCGGCGACGGCACCCCCAACGGGCCCGAGGCCTGCGACGACGGCAACAACACCACGGAGAGCTCCTGCGACTATGGCACCCGCACCTGCAGCCGGTGCGACGCCTCGTGCTCCACCCCGCTCAGCCTCACCGGCGCCTACTGCGGGGACGGCGCCCAGAACGGCCCGGAGTCCTGTGACGACGGCAACAACACCACCGAGACGGCCTGCGCCTACGGCACGCGCACCTGCACCCTGTGCAACGCCTCCTGCTCGGCCTCGCTGCCCCTCACCGGCGCCTACTGCGGGGACGGCTCCCGCAACGGCCCCGAGGCCTGCGATGACGGCAACAACACCACGGAGAGCTCCTGCCCCTACGGCACCGCCTCCTGCACGCAGTGCGACGCCTCGTGCTCCACCACGCTCACCCTCACCGGCCCCCGCTGCGGCGATGGCACGGTGAACGGCCCCGAGGTCTGCGATGACGGCAACGCCGTCAGTGAGACGGCGTGCCCCTATGGCAGCCCGACATGCACCCGGTGCAATGCAACCTGCTCGGGCACGATTGCGCTCACCGGCCCCTACTGCGGCGACGGCACCCAGAACGGCACCGAGACGTGTGACGACGGCAACAACACCACGGAGGTGGCCTGCGACTACGGCACGGCCTCTTGCACTCAGTGCGACGCCTCGTGCTCCACCTCGCTCAATCTCACCGGCCCCCGCTGTGGCGACGGCACCGTGAACGGCCCCGAGGCCTGCGATGATGGCAACACCACCACCGAGACCTCGTGCCCCTACGGCACGCCCTCGTGCGCCCGCTGCAACAACACCTGCACCACGGCGCTCAACCTCACCGGCCCCTACTGCGGTGACCGCATCCTGAACGGCACCGAGGTGTGTGACGACGGCAACAACAACGCCTGCGGCTCCTGCAACGCCACGTGCACCCAGAACAGGCTCGCCCCCGCCACCGGGCGCATCACCATCGTCAACTACAGCCTGATCGGGGCCAACACGATCGTGCTCTCCGACGGCATCAACCCCGCGGTGGTCTTCGAGTACGACAAGAACGGGAGCGTCACGGGCGCCAACATCCCCGTGGACGTCTCGTCGGCGAACTCCAACGACAGCTATGCGGTGGCGACCGCCGCCGCCATCAACGGCGTGGGCGCGGAGCTGCGCATCACCGCGGTGGTCTCGGGCGCCAACGTGGACCTGACCAATGACCTGGCAGGCTCTCGCGGCAACCAGAACATCCTGACGAATGCCGCCACCACCAGGCTCACCGTGAGCGGCATGTCGGGCGGCGGCGGTATGGACTGCGCAGCGGGTGTGGGCTGTGCGCAGCCGGAGGACTGCACCTCCAGTACCTGCTCCACCACGACCCACACCTGCCAGTAACGCCTCTGTCTCCCGGCGGTTACGCCTCCTCACGCTCGATTCGTGAGGGGCGCGTAACCGCGCTGGACGGGCCGGGCGCCGTGGACACCGACACGAGCGTGCGCCGCATCACCTCGCCCACCACCCTGAGCAATGGCGCGATGTTCAACGTGCCGGCGGTGGCCTCGATGATCCGCGTCACCGTCACCTCGAACGCGTCCACCCGCCAGTTCACCGTCCGCATCGAGAACGTCGCCAGCGACACCTCCACGCTGCAGACGACCCAGGGCGCCAAGCCCGTGCGCCTCTCGCCGGGCGTGTGGACGCTCACCACCGGGGGCGAGCCCCTCTTCACCGAGGGCCAGAAGGATCGCGGCCTGGGGCTCGAGGCCATTGCGGAGATGGGGCAGGTGACGGGGCTGTCGGCCGCGCTGGCCAGCACCACCGGCACGGGCACGCCGGTGTCTCCCGGCCTCTTCCTGGTCTCCGCGTCCGGGCACTCGCTGTTCACGGTGGGCATGCCGGACAGCGGCCTGGGCCTGGAGCGGATCGCCGAGGAGGGCAACGTCACGGCGCTGTTCGAGTCGATGAAGGGCCACGTCACGGCCCAGGACATGCTCGGCGTCTTCAACACGCCCGAGGGCGCCACCAGCCCTGGCGCGGCTCGTCCCAGCGCGGCCTACACCTTCGAGGTGAGCGCGCGTCCCGGTGATCGCCTCTCCTTCGTGACGATGTACGGCATGTCCAACGACTGGTTCTTCGGCACGAGCTCGGAGGGGATCGCCCTGTTCGACGCCATGGAGCAGCCGGTGACGGGGGACGTCAGCTCCATGCTGCGCCTGTATGACGCGGGCACCGAGTTTTCCGAGGAGCTGGGCATCGGCCCCAACACCGGCCCGCAGCAGTCGGCCGCGAACATGGGCCTGGCCGACACCGACAACAAGGTCCGCGAGGTCACCTCGTCGGTCTACAGCACCCCGGTCACCAGCCACCTGAAGCTGACCATCAGCCGCTAACCAGCGCCGAGTAAACGAGCGTGGGGCCTCCGTGGCCCCCGCAGCTGGAGTCCTCCGTTCCTGACCGTCATGACAGAACCATGACAAAGAGATGGAGCTCTCATGGCCATTCACGTTCCTCGGATCTGTAGGGTGACCTTCGCTGCTCCTGAGGTCATCCCCATGCGAGTCATCACCCCCACCCTCCTCGTGGCCGCCGTGACGGAACTCTCCAAGGGCGGCTCGAAGCTGGTCCGGGCGAGAGACGTGTTCGCCTGGTGCGATCGGAACACCGTGGACTACCAGGGCGAGGGACGCACCCAGCAGCCGCTCTGGGAGGCAGACCGCGAGGAGGCACGCGGACAACGTCGCCTCCTGAAGTTCAAGAGCGGAGAGTGCAAGCAATCCCGGGTGGGATGGGCGCTCCCGGCCCACGGAGCCAAGGCGCGTGAAGCCGCGGCGCGCCTGGGCTGGCACGAGCAGCTCTGGGACGGGGAGAAGTGGGACTGGCTCGGCGGAGTGCCCCAGGTGCAGCGCCGTGGGGTGCGTGAGGAGGAGCCGGTAGGCGGAGAGCCGGCCTGGAGCTCAGCTGCCGGGGGCGCCTGACACAAACCTGTCTGACAAGCAGACCGGTTAGGACAGACCGCGTCCGGCAGCCTCGGCCGGAGCTGAAGCAGGTGTCGAACACCTCCTGGCAGGGACGAGAGCCGTAGCTCTGCCGGACCGAGAGCTGGAGCTACCCCTCTCCGCGCAAGCCCCGCTCTGTCAGCTCCGCGGCCAGCCGCCTCAGGTTCGCCGCCTCCTGCCGCAGGCTCTGCTGGGGAGCGTCCGACATCAGGCACACCCCCGGCCCCACCTCCTCGGAGAGCCGCTCCAAGGTGGAGGCCGACTGCTCGAGCCGCTCCACCAAGGACCGCGGCTCCGAGCCTCCACGCGCACCGTCCATCTCGCCGGGCTGTTCTGACATGAGTCCTCCTGGGCGCTACCCGTCCTCGAGCGCACCCGCGAGGATCCACGTCTGGATGCTGTCGAGCTGGTCCGCGGGCAACGAGCGGCTGCCGCTTCCCAGCGGATCCAGCGGCATCCGGCTGCCGAGGATGCTGCCGTCCCCCGCCAGCTTCAGCCACAGGTAGCTCTTCTCCGGGCGGCCCGGATCAATGTACTTGAGCGTGCTGTTCTGAGAGGCAAAGCCGCGCAGCCGCGTCCACGCCCCGTCGGAGAGCAGATCCAGCCCCGCCTGCGGATTCGTCCCGCCGTGGCAGCCACCGCAGCTGGACTTGAGGATGGGCCACACGCGCTCGCGCCACGTCACCCCCGCCCCCACCAGGTTCAGCGCCTGCGGGTTGGCCGTATAGGAGCACCCCGCGTAGTTGATGGGCGAGGCCAGGTTCCACGAGCTGGCGTTCGGATCCAGCCCCTCCAGCCAGCACATCAGCGCCAGCATGTCCGTCACGGACGGAGGCTGGTTGGCCAGGGGCATGCGCGTGCCGGGGATCGGCTCGCCCTGCATGTGCCCGCGCAGGCGCGCCACCAGGTAGCTCTCCTCCGGCTTGCCCGGGTTGAGCAGCGGCACGCCCTTGTTGTCGCGCGCGCCGAAGTGGCCGTTCCGGTTCCAATCGCCCTGGATGATGCCGACCTTCTGCAGCTCCTCCACGTCCTCGGCCTGGTAGTATTGCACCTCGCCATAGAGGTGGCGCCCGTCGTCCAGCACCCACCAGCGCGTGTTGTAGTTGGCGAAGGACAGCTCCACGACCTGGCTGTCCGCGTTGACGAACTTGCGCAGGAACGTGCCCGTGCCCCAATGCGCCCGGCCCTGCGCCAGCGGCACCGGGTCCTTGAAGTGCAGGTGCAGGCCCGCGGCGTCCGAGGGCGGCACGTCATCGTCCTCGTACTCCACGAAGGCGCCGACGACCACCTCGTACCAGCCGAGCTCAAGGGCCGCGAAGGACTCCTCGCCGAAGTTGAAGCTGTCCCCCACCCGCTCGCACCGGTCGTACACGGACTCGTACGAGCCGGGCTGCAGGTTGCAGGGCGCGTTGATGGCATCCGCGAAGGTGCCCGTGGTGTGCAGGTCCGGGTACTCCTTCTGGTTGTGGCACACGCCGTTGGTGGGGCCGCAGGTGCGCAGCACCACTTTGCGCTGCAGGTCCACGCCGGTGGGCAGCTTCAGCTGCGCCTCCAGCACCACCGGGTCCGAGCCCGTATACGGCGTCACCGTGCCCGGCGCGCCCAGCTCGGGGCGCGAGGGGTCGAAGGGGATGGGGCCCTCGGGTTCCTTGTAGGTACTGGAGCCGCCGCACCCCAGCAGGAGCGCGGCAATCACGGAGGCTGTCGTGGAGCGCTTCATACGAAGAGATCCTGGATCGGGTTGTCCGCCGGGAAGACGGTGCTGTGGTCCGCGCCGAGCAAGTCCAACAACGTCTTGAGCACGGCGCGGTAGGAGTACACCTGGCCCATGGCCTTGAGGTCCGAGGCGCGCGTCTGGCCGAGCGTCTTCCCGCCCTTGCCAAACGCGTCGATGACGCCGCCCATCATCGGCATGGACATCCAGCGCGTGGCCAGGTCGCTGGAGTGGTCGCTGCCGCCGGCCGAGTTGAACTTGTTGCCGTTGGCGGTGCGGCCGAACTCGCTGCCGAGCACCACCAGCGTCTTGTCCCAGTAGGTGCCGCCCTTCGGGTGCTGCATGCGCTTGAGCGCCGTGCGCAGGCCGCTGATCAGCCGGTTGGCCTCGTCCATCTCACTCGAGAGCCCATCGTCTTCGTTGGAGTGGAAGTCGTAGAAGCCCTGGTTGAGGAACACGGCGGGGCAGCCGAAGTGGAACAGGCGCAGGGCCAGCAGTGTCGAGCGGCCGGCGCCCTGATCCCCGAACATCGTCACCAGCTCCCGGTTGCTGATGCCGTCCACCATCTCCTGGGAGTTGGCGTCCACCCGGAGGATGGGGTCACGGAAGATGCGGCCGTAGGCGCGCGTGGCCTCGCGCGTCTGCTGGTAGGCCTCCACGCCGGGGCGGACGCCCTTGTGCACCTTGTCGCGGAAGCGCGTGTCCAGGTTGTTGGCGATGTTCACCGCCCAGGCCGGCAGGTTCGCGTCCGGATCGAACCCGAACCGCTCGAAGCCGCCGCCGTCCAGCACGGGCGGCCGGTAGCCGGCGTAGATGCCGCCGCCCAGCGCCATGCCCGCCTCGCCCAGGCTGAAGGCCGGCAGCACCGTGCGGCCCTGAGCGGCCTCCTGGGCCACCTTGTCGCGCATCCCATAGTTCAGGTAGGTGAAGAAGCTGGTGCTGCCGCCCACGTAGCCGGTGAGGAAGCGCTCCAGCCCCGTACCGTGGTTGCCGTCCGCGCGGGCGGAGAACGGCTCATGGTCCACGCACGGCAGCACGCAGAGCTCGTTGGAGAAGTCCGTCACCTTCTGCATGCCCAGGTCCACCCGGGGCGTGCCCTCGGGGCCATCCAGCCAGGTGGAGCGCTCCAGCATGGAGCTGGGGCCCCACTCCGTGCCCGGAGCCCGCGTCGAGGCGCGGCCGAAGGGGTTGAACACCTCCGCCACATCCCCGTTGAAGGCGGTGGTGAAGCGGAAGCCGCCGGCGAGGCGGATGTAGATGAGGTGCTCCACGCTGCCGCGGGCGGACGTCTGGGCGTACGCCTTGTTCGGCAGCCACAGCGTCGGGAAGGCGGCGGCGGTGGCGGCCGCCCCGAGGCCCTTGAGCAACCCGCGGCGGCCGAGCGTGCCTGGCTTCTTCGTGTCGTCGGACATGGGTCGTGGCTCCGTGACTCAGTAGAAGAGACGCTCCGCGCTGGACAGCAGCGCGAAGCACAGCGGGCGGGCGAAGGCCTCCGCGCCGCACTTGTCCAGGGCGCACTGCGCGCCCGCGCTCCGCACCTCGGCGAGCTCCTCGTCGGTGGGAGCCCGGCCCAGCAGCATCCGGTACTGCTGCAGGGCGATCTGCCCGGCCAGGTCCGGCGTCATCGCTCGCGCCGCCTCCACGCCCTCCGGCAGCAGCCGCTCGAGAGGCGCGCCCTTCACGTCAGGGTCCAGGGTGGGGTTGCACAGGTCCCCCACGAAGGCCAGCTGCGTGCCGGTGGTGAGGATGCTCACCACGCGGAAGCGCCCGCCGACGATGTTCTCCGGGCAGCCGCCCAGCGTGCGCGCCAGGTTGGCGTAGCTCTCGTCGATGTGGCCCTCCTCGTCGATGTTCCACCGCGAGGACTGGAGCACCCGGTACGAGGCGATGCTGCCGTTGCGCAGCAGGTTCTCCGGCTGGGAGATGCGGTGGTCACAGTTGGCGGTGGCGTAGCCGCTGTTGAGCGCCATGGAGTCGATCCACACCTCCGCGTCCATCTGCTTGAGCGGCCCGTAGGTCCACCGGTACGAGGTGGGCGTGGTGCCATAGGCGGACTGGAGGTAGGCGGCCGAGGTGAGCACCGCGTAGTGCACGGAGCGGATGTCGCCCTGGTGGTCCAGCAGCCAGCGCACCAGCTCGGCGCGCACCTCCGGCACCTTCGGGGACAGCTCGTAGCCCAGGTAGCGCTCCAGCACCTCATCCACCGCGCGCTCCCAGAAGGGGAGCTCCTGGGTCAGCACGCGGCCCGGCGTCTGCAGCTGCGCCCACTCGTCCGCGCTGAGCAGGCCGTTCCACATGACCAGCTCCTGCGCCTGCTGATCCATGGCGGCGCGCACATCCGGCGTGAAGATGAGCTCGTGGTAGCCCCACACCACGCTGGTGCACTCGCCCTTCTTCACCGGATCCACTTCCTGGGTGTCCTCGTCCAGGCAGCGGAAGCGGATATAGGCGTCCGGCATGCGCCCCAGCAGCGGGTGCTCGTAGTAGCCCGAGTGCCACAGCCCGTAGATGCGGGCCATGTCCGCGCGCTCGAACTCGAAGGGCGACCGGCCCAGGAAGAGGTGGAAGAGCGCGTCCACCTTGTCGCCCGCATCCGCGTGGCGGCGGGTGAGCACCGGGTGCGCGCTCACCACCGCGGCGAACTGGTCGTACGGCACCTTGCCCCGGTAGAGCTTCTCCACCAGCCGATCCATGTCGTAGATGGCCTGAAGGTTCACCACCTCGTTGCTGTAGAGGAACTTGTCGGCGGCGCGGCGCTGGTTGACGAAGATGAACTCCGGGGTGTCCATCAGCCGCTTCACCGTGTCGCCCCAGCTGCCGGTGCAGGTGGCCTCGGCCTCGTCCGCGGCGGGCACGCGGCCAATCATGTCCACGAAGAGCCGGCGGCACGCCTCGGCTGGGTTGATGGGCCGGTGGCTCAGGCCCACGCCCCACAGGCTGCGGCACAGCCCGCGGTTGACGGGGTTCTGCAGGCCCGCGGCGTTGCAGTACGCCACGCACGCCCCATCACAGTCCGGCGGGCGGGTGTCGTCCGGCAGCGTCTCCACCTGGCGCGGCGCGGGCAGCACGTCGTCTCCGCCCGCGAAGTCGCCGGAGGTGACCGGGTCTCCGTTGCCCACCAGGCCGCCGGGGCCCACGGCGAGGTGTTCAGGATCAAATGAGGGCTCGCCCCAACAGGCGGCGGCCAGCACGGACAGGGTGGTGAGGACCAGGGTGAGAGAACGCTTCATCCGTGGCTCCCGAGGTGGGGGGTGGAGCCCTCGCTAGAGGGCGAACTCGACGCCCAGGGTGAGACCCAGGCGCAGACCGAAAGTGCTCCAGGACTTGTCGAAGTCGAGCCCCTTGATGTCCTGGCTCGTGGCGAACAGGAACAGCTTCTCGAGCTGGCCGGAGAAGTCCCCGCGCAGCAGCAGGTGCTCGCCCATCCTCCTGCGCGCGCCCACGGAGATGCCGCCCAGCCAGCCCACGCGCGGCACGTGCCACGCGCTCACGCCCTGCTCTCGCAGCCGGGAGATCTCCGCGTCGAACTCCTTGCCGGGCACCAGCAGCGCCAGGCCGCCCCGGGCGCCGAACACCGCCTCCGTCTTGTCTGCCACGGGCAGGCCGTACTCCCCGCTCACGAAGAGCTCGTTGAGCAGGCCGAAGCCGAAGTTCGGGTTGCCCTCTCCCCCCGAGCCGTAGTTGCCCAGGAAGCGCAGGCCAGCGCCCATGCGCGCGCGCTCGGAGATGGGCGCGGGGATGCTCAGGCTCAGCGCGGCCGACAGGAAGCTGCTGCTGCGGTAGTCGAAGGACTCATCCTGGCGCGCGGTGTTGATGGTCTGGTGGCCCGCCATGCGCGAGCTCTCCGTGAACAGATCCAACCCCACGCCGATCCGCGTGTCCGCCCAGGCGGGCGACGCGGAGATCAGGAGCGCGAGGGCGGGGAACGCCTTCCAAGAAGCGGGGAGAACGGGCAGGGAGCGCATGCGAGGCACGAGGAGTCAGTCCGGCCTGGAGCCTAGACCATAACGCCCACCCCTCGGTGCCTGCTTGCCTGCTGGCGCGCGTGCCCGTGCGCGCCGGACGGAAAAGTTCCACCACGCCACAGCCAGGCCTTAGACCGGGGAGGGGCCGTTGGCGGATGGGGTGCGGGCCTCGTCTACAGCAGCCAACAAGGTGGCCAACGGCCCGAGAGGCCTCCACCGCAGCCGGGCCGCGAGCTGTCGAGGCTGCGCCAGACAACGGCCCGCGGGCGGTGGGCGCTGGCGCTTAGAAGTAGCCGCCGACGACAGCGCTCACGTTGAGGGTGGCCACGGTGTCGTCGCCCAGCTGGGTGATCAGCCCGGGGCCCGCGCCGAAGAAGAAGTGCGGCGCGAGGTGGACGAGGAAGGGCGCGGTGAGGGAGACCTCGAGGAAGGTGCGCTCCCCGAAGTCGAGGAACCCATCCGAGTGCGCCACGGCGAGGCCGAGCTTCGGCCACACGGACACCGAGCTGTTCAGGGGGATGTTGTACCCAGCGCGGATGCCCACTCCGATGAGCAGCGGATCATCGCCGCGCTGCAAGGCCGTGCTCAGGAGCACGGTGCCGCCGAGGGAGAGGTTGTCCTTGAGGAAGTAGTCCATCGCGGGCCGCAGATCGATGAGGAAGCGATCTCCAGGGCCGCTGACGCTGGTGTAGCCAATGTTCGCCGCGAAGTCCGAGGAGATGACGATCTGCCCGGTGGAGCCGAAGCTCCCCGCCGCGCCCGTGGACACCTCCTGCGCACGCGCCTCCGCCGAGACGACGAGCCCGGCCACGAGGGCCAGGACCTGCCAACCCATGTTCCGCTTCATTACAGGCACTCCTTGTTCGTTCGTGTGTCCGGGTGTTCCCGGAACGCGGGGCGCGTTCTAGCGGAATGGCCTGCCCCCGCGAAGGTTTTCGCCCGGCCCCTTCATCAGGGGTCAAGGCCTGAACACGCCAGGTCTTAGAATCAACGCCCCCCAGGGAACAACCAAAACCATGGGCAGCGCCTGTGACGCAGGGCCTGCTGTAGGCGCGGAACCCCAGGGCGCGGAGGCTCAGCTTCCCGCCCCCGTGTAGACTCGCGCGCATGGAGAGTTCTCTCCCATCGAGCTGCCCCCGCTGCGGTGCTCCCCGTGGCGCGGGGCCGGAGTGCCCCCGGTGCGGCGTCTACTACGCCAAGGCGGCGGCCCGTACCGCGCAGGCCGCCCTCGCGGTGGAGCCACCTCCCCCCTCGATGGTGCCCGAGCCCGAGCCTGAGCGCCCCCCGCACCTGCCCGCGGAGACGTTGACGTGGGACGAGGACGCGGAGGACGCGCAGTGGGAGCTGAAGATCCGCATGTTCGCCATCCCCGTGGCACTGCTCGTCACCTGGGTGCTCCACTCGACCGGGATGGGCCACCGGCTGCTCGTCCTCTTCTTCTCCATGTGGATCCACGAGCTGGGGCACGCCGTCACCGCGTGGCTCTGCGGCTTCCTCGCCTTCCCGGGTCCCTGGGCGACCCCCGTTGCGATGAACCGCTCTCCCCTCTTCTCGCTCCTGCTGGCGGTGGGCTTCGGAGTCCTTGCCTGGCGCGGGTGGAAGCTGCGCCAGCGCCCGCTGCTGGTTGCGGGCCTCGCGCTGCTGGGGCTCCAGTGCGTGGGCACCCTGCTGGTGGGCCGCGCCAAGGCTCAGTCCTTCGTCACCTTTGGAGGTGACGGCGGCTGCCTCGTGCTGGGCACCCTGCTGATGCTCACCCTCTACGTCCCCAAGGAGAGCTCCCTGCGCCAGGGGTGGACGCGCTGGGGCTTCCTCGTCATCGGCGCGGCGGCCTTCACGGATGCCTTCCGGACCTGGTGGCGCGCCCGGACCGACGTCGATGCCATCCCCTTCGGCCACATCGTCGGCGTGGGCCCGAGTGATCCCTCCACCCTGACCGAGGCGTTCGGGTGGAGCTTCGACACCCTGATCTCCCGCCACGTGGGGCTGGGGATGTTCTGCCTCGCGGCGCTGGGAATGGTGTACGCAGTAGGGGTGTTCCGCGCCCGCGCGGCCGCCCGCGCATGACCCGGGTCCCCCCGGACCTCCAGACCGTGAGCCCTTTATGAGCACTCCCCGCAGGAAGTTCCTGCAGTACTCGCTGACCGCGGCCTCGCTGCTGGCGATGGGCCCCCAGGCCCTGGCCGGCCCGGACAAGAAGAAGTCCCCCACCGCCGCCGCGAAGAAGAAGCTGAAGCTCCTCGTGCTGGGCGGCACCGGGTTCCTGGGTCCTGCCTTCGTCAACGCCGCGCAGGCCCGGGGCCACACGCTGACGCTCTTCAACCGCGGGAAGACGCGCCCCACCCTGTTCCCCAACCTGGAGAAGCTGCAGGGGGATCGGGATCCGAAGAAGGGCGAGGGCCTCAAGGCGCTCGAGGGCCGCAAGTGGGACGCGGTGCTCGACACTTCGGGCTACTACCCGCGCATGGTGAAGGCCTCGGCGGAGCTGCTGGCCCCCAACGTCCAGCAGTACGTCTACATCTCCAGCATCTCCGCCTACGCGAACAACGACGTGCCCCACGAGGACGAGAGCGGGCCCACGGCGAAGCTGGAGGACCCCACCGTGGAGACGATGGGCAAGAACTTCGAGAACTTCGGCGGCCTGAAGCGGCTGTGCGAGGAGGCCGCGGAGGCGGCGTTTCCAGACCGGGCCGCGCTGGTCCGCCCCGGCTACATCGTCGGCCCGGAGGATGGCTCGGATCGGTTCACGTACTGGCCGGTGCGCTACGCCCGGGGAGGCGAGATGCTGGCGCCGGGCAGCCCGGAGGATCCCCTCCAGATCATCGACGTGAGGGATCTGGCCGAGTGGCTGGTGAAGGTGATGGAGAACAACCTCACCGGCATCTACAACGCGACGGGACCGGAGAGGCCGTGGACCATGGGAGGGCTGCTCGCGGCGTGCAAGGAGGCGGCGGGCAAGACGGACACGAAGCTGGTGTGGGTGCCCTCGGAGTTCCTGGCGAAGAACGGGGAGGATGGAGAGGGAGACATCCCCATCTGGGCACCGCCCATCGGTAAGACGAAGGGCTTCCACCTGCGCTCCATCGACAAGGCGCTGAAGGCCGGGCTCAAGTTCCGGCCGGGCTCCGTCACCGTCAAGGACACGCTGGCGTACTTCAACAGCCTGCCCGAGGAGCGCCGCGCCAAGCCGCGCGCCGGGCTCTCACCGGAGCGGGAGAAGGCGCTGATCGCGCTGTGGACGCAGGAGCAACAGGCCGCGGGGGAAACGCCCGCGACGCCTGAGAAGCCCGCGGCGCCGCACAAGAAGGGTCACTAAGGAGCGGAGCGGCTCGTCCTGGGCAGCCGCCCTGCGGCGGCTCGTGGCCCCAACCTGTCAGACTCGACTTTCGCCATTTTGGGACGAGCGAGCGAGCAGGCAGGTAGGGGGAAGAAGAGGAGGAGGACGGCCAACGTGATGGGTTGGAAAGTCGACCAAGACATTTCCTACCCCACCGCCAATGACCGCCCCCTCGTTGAACACGCTGCTGTCGACACTGCTGCTTGTCAGCCCCGCCTTCACGCATCCCTCGTTCCGTCGCTTCCTCACCCTGTTTGCAGGCTGGGTATGTACCCGCGGGACACATGCAGTGACCGAGTCGCTGGTGGAGGCCGGCGTCTCTGGCACCCAGCACCACGCCGCCTTCCATCGCTTCTTCTCCCGGGCGCGCTGGTGCGTGGATGCAGTGGGGCGCCTGGTGCTGCTCAGGCTGGTGGCGCTGGTGCCGGGGCCGGTGCGCCTGGTGCTGGACGACACCCTGTGCGCGCATAAAGGGCCCCAGCTGTTCGGGCTGGGCGTGCACGTGGACGCGGTGCGCTCCACCCGGAAAAGACGCCTGCTGACCTTCGGCCATGTGTGGGTGGTGCTCACGGTGCTGGTGCCGGTGCCGTGGAGCCAGCGCGAGTGGGCGCTGCCGGTGCTCTTGCGGCTGTACCGTACCCAGGCCGACTGCCAGAAGAGCGGCGAGCCACATCAGCCCAAGACGCAGCTGGCCGTCGCGCTGGTGCACCAGGTGGCGCAGTGGCTGCCGGGTAAAGCGCTGGAGCTGGTGGCCGACTCGGCTTACTCCTGCCGCCCTGTGCTGCGTGCCCTGCCCCCGGGTGTCCTGTTCACCGGGGCCATGCCCACCAAGGCTCGGCTGCAGCGGCCTCGTACACGCAAGTACCGCTCGCCGCGCACAGGCCGTCTGCGCAGAGGTGACATCCGCCTGCCCAACCCCGCCCAGGTGGCTCGCAGCAAGAAGTGGCCTTGGCTCACGCTCTGCCTCACCCTCTACGGCCAACGCAAGCACCTGCAGTACAAAGAGTTGGTGGCGCGCTGGCACCGCTCGGCCGGCAAGCCCCTGCTCAAAATCGTCATCGTCCGGGTACCCCAGGGGCAGCTGCCCCTGCGCGTCTTCTTCTGCACCGACGCCACCCGCTCGGCTCAGGCCATTCTGGAAAGCTACGCCCAGCGCTGGGCCATTGAAGTGCTCTTCCGAGACCTCAAGCAGCTTCTGGGCTTTGCCTCCTCTCGCGCCCGCTCCCGCCTGGCCGTGCTGCGCACAGCCCCCTGGGTCGCCATCTGCTACACCCTGCTGGTGCTCTGGGCCCTCGAGCAGCGCCTCAGCCTTTCCCAGGTGGCTCTGCCTGTGCGCCCCTGGTACCCCACCAAGAACACCGTCAGCTTCGCCGACATCCTGCGCCTGGCTCAGCGCACCCTGTCTGCTGCCGACTGGTCCGATGTGCCTGCTCTGCTCGCCAACATCCCCTCTGCACGCTCCCCACCCGTGGCCTCTGCCGCCTGAGCCCACCTCGCTGCACGGGTCCCAAAATGGCGAAAGTCGAGTC